>MDSV01145824.1_pt1 | contig 202759 bp, 176 predicted proteins | sample 810851 | NCBI WGS metagenome assembly MDSV01 (sample SAMN05326640, study PRJNA326480) | marine metagenome | isolation source: seawater | place: Atlantic Ocean: North East | collected 2012
TCCTACCATCCTTAGGCATCACACGCAAACCCTTTATATTCGAACCATCCGCCCTCAATAATTGAACAGGGGTTTTAAATTATAAAATTTTTCTTATTTTTTTGACAAGCAAAAAAACAACAAAAATTTCATTGTAGTGCTTCAATAATAATGGATTGATATAAACTTTTATTGCTACCATACCACCATGAACCAAATTTAGATATTAAATGTAACTTATATTCACGAGAAACATTCATTAAACCATATATTTCATCATGAGCAGTCCAAACATAATCTCCTCCAAATTCTGGAATAGATATCATATAATCATATTCACCTGCTTGAAACCAATAAACTGTCATAGCTATAGCATCTTTTTTTCTTTTTCTAACAATAATCCCCGTATAATAATATGTATTTACCGTATGTGGTTTTAAACTTATATTTCGTTCAAATCTGACAACATCACCCATGTTATATTCATCTTTTTTGTTTAGTTTCATTAATAAATAATATAGTAAATTACTTATATTATTTATACAATACTGTTTTTCTTTTATTTGATTTTAATTTGTCAGTACTTCATCGTCCACGTGTTCTTCTTTTTTTACTTTTTCTTGATTTTCTACGGGTTTTTCTTTTACGTTTTTTCTTTGTGCGTCTTTTCGTTTTTCTTTTACGTTTTTTCTTTGTGCGTCTTCTTCTACTTTTTCTTCCTTGCCTTTTAGATGCTAATTCCTCTACCAGCTTTCCAAAATCTACTACATGTTCTCTCGGCTTTCGTACGCTAAAGATAGGCCTTTCCCTTGTTGAAGAAATGGTCTTTTTCTTTTTTTTATTTGTCATATAATATATATTGTGAAAAAAATATAATATTATCGTTTTTTGGTGATTTTACGTTTATTTTTTTTCTTTTTTCTACGCGTTTTTTTACGTTTTTTTCTTGATTTTCTACCTTTTGGACCATATGTTCTATGTATTGGTGCCGCACCCATTGTATAAATAGGATCTGGCGCTATTCTAGTCTCTTCTCTTCTTCTTCTAGTAATTCTTTTTAACCAATTTTTAATCATTTGTAAATAAGTCATATGAACTGCTGGTGAAACTTCTGGTGCTGTTCGCAAACCTTCTCTTCTTGATTGTTCTAAATTATCTTCATATGCACTTAGATACTGTCTTACATTTTCTTGATATTCTAATACAGCATCTCCATAAGCACTCCTATTTGTAAATGGTGTATATGGTTTATCAGATAAATATTGGCCTGTAAAAACGGGTTTATTTGGCAAATCACTAATTATACGCGCTTTATTTACAGCCATAACAGTCGGTAATTTTGACATATATATTAATAATATATTTTATTAAGAATAGCTTCAGCAACATTATTATATTTATAATAGCTAGGTGGAACAGACCCATCGTAACCACCACGAAATAAACGATTGTTGTAATCTTCTGGAGGAATATTAAATATCAAACTATCCAATGGTAATTTTGTTATATATAATAATGGACCTTCCATAAGGTATGTATCTTTACATAAATAATTTAATCTCAATGGTTTATCATATCCGTTATCTTTATTTAAAATACTATCTAAAATACCTATTCTAGATATCATTTTTTCATTCATAATTAAACGAATACCACAATCAATAAATACAATATGATAATCTACACTCGACCAAACAATTTCACTGGTATCCGTAACCTTTGAAAAAGGACTATCAAATTTTAAATAATTACATACAAATGTATTTCCTTCATGAATTCCTAATATTATTTTAATAAAATTATCCATTTCATTTTTTCGAAATAATTTATATTGTTGTTGTAAACTATTTATTAATGATGAACAATTTTCACAAGTCTCATTATTACATTCACATTTTGACCAATCCCATGGTTCTAATTCTTTAATTTTATTATATAAAAGTTGTATGTTTCCATTTCTACTTGTCATTTTTAATTATTTATTAATATATTATTAAATAACTAAATCAATTTATGAAATGGTCAAAACAATTTTCCACAAACCAGCATCTAATTCCCCATTACTATCATCCAATAAAGGATATATACTATTTGGAAATAAATCAACTAAACTTATTGGTGTTGCTGGTGATATTACATTAGATTCAATTTGTAATTTTGCTTTCATATTGACATAAAAAACCAATTTATCTCCAGTTTTAAATGGTATTGGTTGTTTTCCAGAGTCATCGCCTACCATAAATCTATTAATATCTCCAGCAATCATTTGTTCAAATAATGATTGGATAACTTGATTTTTACGCGGTGTTGTTCCATCTGCTACTAAATTATCATTAAATTGTGTAATTAATGTTTCTGCTATTTTAGATTGATTTTGTCCAGTTCCATTAACATCATTTTCAATCGAATCATCATTTGTTATAAATGCTTGTGCTAATGGATGACTCATTAAATGTGTTGCTATATATCTAACTAGGATATTTCCCAACGAATTTCCACTAGTTGAAGTAATTGGTGGATTATAATCACCCGTTTTAGTAGCTACTTTGGAATGTGTTGTATCGTGTTTAATATTGGATGTATTGGAGCATAAATCAGCATGTAAAGCATCTTTAACAATATTTGATGAAATATCCGAACCCCTATAAAACATTGCTGCTTTATCTGAAATTTTGATACTACTTCCCATACCATAATCTCCACTTCCTGAATGAGCACCACAATAATAAAATAATTCTGCTGGTGCATTTGTTGAAATGAAAAACTCTACCGCCGAATCAGGTGAACCTGGCGTTCCATAACTTCTTACTCCAGTAACATACTCACTACCACCATTATGAGTTCCGTTTTTTGTTGTACTAAGTTTAAATGGATGTGTATTATTTGTAGCATCACTTAAATCAAATATATATCTAACTCCCTTTTGTAATCTTAATACTTTTTCTGATTCTCCATTTAAAGCAAATTTCCCAGCCAAAACAGTAACCGCATAATTTTCTGTTTCATCACTATAAAAATATAAATCTTTTAATTTATCAGCCGTTAAACTACTTGTTGGATCGCCTGCTGTAAATTCATGTCTAGCTGTATAATATTGTGTATCTACAACTTTTTCACCATATACAACCACATTTCCAGACACATCAAATATAAATGGAATATGTAAATGTAAAGGATTATCACCAACTACAATAGAACCTATTGCTACGTTATAATCGCCATGAATAATTACATCATCATCATTTGCCGTATCTTTACCATCTAAAGCCGGGCTAATCGTAGTTGTATCATTAGCATTTTTTGTAAAAGTATAATCAGTAGTTCCTCCTCCAATTGTTGTATTAGGTAAACTGATAACTACACTTTCATTTGTTTCCAAAGGAATATAAATAGACTCTCCTTTTGTTATACTTCTCATATCAATAGTTGAATCAGCATCATAAAGTCTTACCGTTTCATGAACTCTTTTAGATACTTTTTCTGTAAACGCCAATAAATTTTTATTAATTTTTGTTGAACCACTTTTTGAATCAAATGTTGTGTCTTTTTTCTTTAATTCTTTGAAAATATCTCGAATAAATGTTCTAGTTCTTAAACGTTTTTTTACGGGTGTATCATCAACAACTGATTTTACACCTTTATCCTCTGTAAGATTTCTAAAATCAAATATTCCATTCGTTTTAGTTATTGATGTTGGGACAACAGTTGTAACTTTGGTTCTCAATTGAATTGTTCCAATACCAGCTTCTTCAACTGATGGTCCCTCAGGATATGTAAATGTAATAATAGCATTTCCATCAAGGTCCAATAAATTTTTCGTAGCATCAGCATTCTTTGTATAAGTCAATACAATAGTATTTGTATCAGTAATCAATGTTTGATGATTTATAATTAACTTACCATTTGATATATACACTTTCTCTATTGTATTCGCATTTCCATCGGATTCCAAAACAAAATCATCTTTATCAATACCAGGTCTAGATTTCAAATTATCATCGAATGTTATCTCTAATCTTTCTGTCGTTAATAATTTATGATAATAAAATTTACCAGCTGAAACTCCACCACCTGTTTTAGCTTTGTTGGGTGCGCTGGATAAAATTCTATTATTTGATATTGAGACATCTTTTCCATAATTATCACCAGAACTCTCCCCAATAAAATCTTGTGTTATATTCCAAACACTATTTTCTTTTTCATACACGTAAATTTTACCATTTACTGTATCTGAATCAGCTCCAATAACTAATTTATTGTTTGCAATATCAATATCTACACTACTTCCAAAATTAGTACTATCTGTATTTTCAAACTCTTCTGTTCTTGTCCATTCACTGTTTGTGTATTCATACATAAATACAGTATTCGCATCAGGATTACCCACCAATAAAGTATTCGTATCTAATGATAAACTTTTTCCTATTTTTTCATTAGCTTTTGTTCCGACAATATCTTCTGTTTTGCTCCAGGTGGATCCAGAACGATTATATATTACAACGTTACCACGATGTTCGCTATGACTTGATGTAGAATATGCCATAACATCGCCTTTCACTACTACCTTTTCGCCTATTTTATCATTATTTACACTTCCCGTTATATTATGTTCTAAACTCCATGTAGTTCCTGATCGTTTATATATATAAATTTTTCCAAAATCGTTAGAACCTTTTTCATTCGCACTTGTTACAATTGTATCACCATCAATAGAAACTGAATGGCCAAAATAATCATCACTACCTTCGCCTTCTATTGTCTGTTGCGAATTCCATGATGTTCCACTTCTTTTATAAATATATATTTTACCCTTGTTTGAATTATAATTAGACGCACCTACTACAGCTGTATCGCCGGAAATAGCAACACTTATACCAAATTTATCACTTGAATTTTGACCTGTTAATTCTTTTTGTTGTGCCCACGCGTTATTAGAAAAATAATTGATTAAAACACGATTATTTCCAGGTCCACCAATTATTGAATAATCACCGTCAATTTCTACAGATTTACCTAATTCTTCACCTGTATTTATAGAATGAACATTTTCTGTAAAACCATAGTTAGTTCCTATATTAGCATCCAATTTTTTAAAATCACTGAAAAGAGCCGGACCAACTTTATTTTTAACATCATAGTTTCTTATTGTTGGCATTGAATTAATAACTGTTCCAGAACAAAATATTCTAGAACCCATACCGGAATGATTGCTACAATAATAATACAAATTACCTGGCGCATCAACAGGAACAACAAATGTCAAATTTGCTCCGTTTTGACCAGGCGTTCCGGTAATAGTTACTCCTTGAGTATATTCTACACCAGAATTATGAGAACCATTATTAGTTAAACTTAATTTAAATGGATGTCCAGAAAGTGAAGCATTAGACAAACTAAAAACATAAGTATCTCCACGATTTAAATATAATAACTTTCGTGCTTCACCACTTATATTAAACGCACCATTTGAAGCTGTAACAGTGTAATTATATGTTCTTGATGAATTTGGTAAACCACTATTTGAACCTTTTATTTGATTAGCTGATAATACAGGTCTTGTATAATGTAATAATATTTTATCACCATTTATAAATGTTCTATTTGTAGTTAACTCAATATGATTTTCATTATTTGTATTTATAATATTATAACTAGATACAATTGTTGATTTCAATAAGTTATTACTTCCTCTACATGATACTGTGAATGGCATACCAACCTTATTATCAACATTTACTTCTGTATTTAAGTCAATTAATATTTTTGTTGGCGTAGCATTATTTACCGTCGCACTTTCAATCGTTATATTTGGTTGAGTAATATTGTTCGTATATATAGGTCTATTCCAAAAACTATCAACGATTCTATTATTTGCATCTCTAATTCGATTGTTTCTCATAAAATCACGTTTATAAGATAAAAAGTAACGATTACCACCTATCAAATTTTGACTAGACGTTAATGTTATTTGACCAGAACCAGCAGTTTCTATACTATTAAATCTTATTCGTCTTCCTCTATGATTCCTTAGAATAAAATTATGTTTACTAAATCTACTCTTATTAGTAGTTGAAACCGAACCCCAATTTAAATAAATTTTATTAGGATTTGTATTACCACCAACTGTTGTGCTAGATAATGTAGCTGGTTCGGGTGATGTGGAGAACGTTTCTACTATTTCGTTATCTGTCAAACTTTTTAAATTTTTAGAAGCTGTTGTATTTTTTGTATAAGTAGCTCTTACTAATGACGCATCCGTTATTGTATTTGTTGATGTAAGTAAAACACTCTTGGTAGATATTTCTGCTGCTGTAATTATTTCAGGTTCTCCATCAATTGTAACAGTAAAATCATCTTTATCAATACTCACAGTATCATTTAAAGGTGTGGTCCAGTTCAATGAAATTTTACCATTTGAAATCGTAGTATCTCTAAAAGCGAACCCTGGAATATAATTAAATGTATCAACATAATTATCCATACCATCACCTATATTTTTCGTCGTATTTGTGTTTTTTGTATAAGTCAAAAAGAAGTCACTATCAGCAACCGCATTATTATCAGTTTTAATTGTTAATACTACTTTACCAGATGAAATTGCAGCTGTATGAACTGTTGTTGATGAACCACTATATTCAGCTGAAAAATCATTTTTATCAATATTGTTATTTTCTAATAAAGTATCTGTAAATGTTAATGTGATTGTAGTTGTATATAAACCACTACTAATGGTTTGATTTGTAGAAACGGTTAAACTATCAAATGTTGGTTTAGTTGTATTGCCTTTATATACAAAACTATCTACAGAAACACCATTGGAATTTTGAATATTTTGTGTCGCATTTGCGTTTTTTGTATATGTTAATTTAACATTACTTAAATCGGTAACTGAAATGGTTGTTTCTAAACGAACTTTTCCACCATAAACAATAACACTATTAATTGGATTATCGACCGCGTTATAAATCATAGAAAAATCACTAGTAGATAAAGTGAGATTTGCGGGAATAGTTTGATTAAAATTAAGGTCAACATAATTAGCTGTTTCTATTTTATCCCATACAATCCTTTTTGAATTCGAATCACCCGCTAAAATACGATTTCCGTGCATTAATGGATGACGTCCGAAAGAAGAACCCGTTCCAGCATCTGTATCTCTCATAAAAGTTTCTTCATAACTCCATATATCGTTATTATTTTTATAAATATGACATAACGAAGCATTATAAGTAATATGATTTCCAATACCATGTGTTTCTGTATTATATTCGTTAACAAGTAAGTAACTATTATTAATAAATAAACCACTTTGACCAAAAGAATCAGAATAACTACATTTATGTGGCGGCATCATTCTTTGTTTAAAAGTAAATTCATCATTCGATAATTTAAATATATCTATATAACCATTGTCACCAGATTTTATCGCCATTGCAAAATATGTTCCATTAAAATACATTGGTCGCATACTACCACTTTGAGTACATAATGCTTTTAACTTAGTATTGTTGTATGATTGACCATGATATGTTGTTGTATCATAAATTAAATCTGTGCTATCATTTTTACTATGTTGGAAATTATTTGAAGCAATTATTGTTTCATATTCCCATTTATCAGATGTTGTATTTAATTTGTAAACAAAAACACAACCCTGGTTGCGATTATTGTCAGGGGATCCCGTTTCTCTATTATATGCATTATAATGCCCGATAAGTAATATATTATTTTTTATAATTACATGGTGACCAAAATAGCTTTGTTTGTAAACACCACCGCTCATATTCCATTTACCATTAAAAGTCGAAATAGGACATTCTAATTGTTGTTTTTCAACCCAAGAATCATTTTCTTTTTTAAATATAAAAACTAGACCTCCATTACTATTATAACTAGAAGTACCATACGGATCGCCAACTATCAACCAATCATTATATATATCACAAAAACTTCCAAATCTATCTGCTGCTGATTGATTAAAACCAACAAAAGGAAGAATATATATTTCTAATTCGGGACTCCTAGCATTATTTTCGTAATAATCTGAAAATTGAAAACAATACCCTACTGGCAATGTTTCTTCTTGCCAACTTTCAGTTACTTGTTTATATATCCAATTTGGATAATATGTGCTTGTTGTGTTAGTATTAGTATAAACAAAATTTAAATTGCCACTACTATTTGTTTTTCTAAATTTAATTGTAATACCGCCACCATTGATTACTTTAAACCTATAATCATTCGTTTGTGCTTCAACGTGTCCACCAGTTGTAAGAAGGCCATATTCATTTATTCTAAATTTACGATGATATCTCATTGTGGTACCAGTAATTTGATGATTCGAATAATAAATCCCATTTCCCCCAGCTACAGCTGATTGTCCTGGAAAATGTATTGCAAGAGATGAATTCGTATCAGTAATTAAAGCACCCGTAAATGAACTAGGATTAATTACAGTTTCTTCTACTAATATATCATTTTCGTCCAATTTAAAAATACAACAATCATCGGAATTATATATTGAGACAACTACATAATTGTTGTGAGCATTTAAATAAGCTGTTTGCCCACCAGAATAAAAATTAATACTAGGATATGTAATTGATTTATATTCGTAAGTAGTTGTATTCCATTTATATACTAAAAGCGCTCCTCTGATGTACGTATTATTAATCGGACGTTTATGATAATAGTCAAATACTATTAAATAATCACCCATGAGCACTTGTGTATAACCAAATGAAGTAGCATCAGAATTAACCGGTGGTTGTATTTTATTTGATAATATATTATGATCTCTAGTAGATGAAATTGTTCCATATGTTATTCCGGCAGGTTGTGTATCTATAGAATTAAATACCGGAATATTTGTATTTCCAATTATTTGTGTTTGTAATACATTATTGAATAAATCTTTTACATTTTCACTTGTATTTGTATTTTTAGTATATGTTATTTCCACTATATCCATATTAGTTATATTTTGTGATAATGTTAATTTAATTATTTTATTATCTACACTTAATGAATTTACATTGATTGTTGTAGATCCTTCTTTTACTTGATAATCGTTTATATTGTAACTAGCATTCAATATTTTTCTATTATGTGTAATATCAATTATATTATTATTATTTGAATCTAGAACAAATGAAACCATTATTGGATTAGTATTAATTTGCCCAAATTCATTTAAAGGATTTCCTGCTATATCGCGAATATTTTTTGTTATATCATTATTATCTTTATCATAAATAACTCCCACGTTATTTACATTTGTTATTTGTGTTTGTGTTCTTAATAATATATTATTATTATTATCTACACTTAGTGATTCTATAATTATTTCATTTGATTGATATTCTAAAAAAAAGTTAGTTTTATCTTCTGTTCCTCTTAACTGTATTGGTTCATTTATGTTTAAAACAACATTGTATAATAAACTATAACGAATAATTTTAACAATCGTTCCTGCCATCGATAAAATATCTTTTGTTTCTTTATGAATTTGAATTTTAGAACACCAGGTGTTAGTATTCGATTCATTATTATATATAACAAAGTTTGGTGTATATGATGGTCCTGAACCCAAACCAAAATAATTATCATTCCTTCTTAAAAATATATAAATTGCTCCCTTACTTCCATTTGGAGTATTTAATGTTGTAACATTTGATACTATTGCGAAATCATCACAAACATCTAAAGATGTGTTGCCATAACTACTAGTATAACTTGGAACTTGTAATTTGCTAATTACATTATTAGATAAATCATGTAGTATTATATTCGCATCATCATCGCCACAATTCAAATAAAAATGATTATAAAGTATACCCTGTGAATTCTTCGCCCAATATTGATCTGGTATTCCAGTATTTTTTAATAAAAAATTCCAGTTGTTATTAGCATCTCTTTTCCAAACATTATAATCTGCCGCACTAGACATATTATACATTGCGATTACATAATAATCATTTGTTATATTGGCTCTATAATCATAACAGCTTTTACCAAAAAAGACGCTACCATCTATACTAGAACCAGTAAAAAACGTAGTGCCCTGTATATCTCTATAGTAATCAAATCGTTGGGTATTTTTATTAAATCTTGAAAAACAAATCCTTCCATTAGAATTACTATTATCTGGTTTATATGTTTGACAAGCCCAATCATCTCCAAAACAACATGCTCTTAAATTGTTACTATTTGCATAAGGATCTCGTCCAAATGCTAAACCTGTATGATTCCACGGATATATTGAACTAGGAAAATGTAATTGATTATCCATTTTGCTTACATTTACAATTACCCCTGTAGTCATCCAGTATGATTGGTTATTTTGATTTCTTCCTCCAGGATACCATAATAAACCATTTGTACTTAATAATCTACTTAAATTGTTACGAAAGTAGGAGTGGTCATGAGCAGATAACTCATATGTAGTTGTCCCAAACAAATTATGATAATATTTCGTAGAATAATAACTATATGAATAACTATTCGTCATTCCTCTTTTAGTTTGGGTATATAATTTTGTTATATTTGAAGGATTTTTATAATTACCATAATTTCCCCATTTTCCATTTTTATATTCAAAAACATATATAATACCACGATTGTAACTTTTATACAAAAACAACAAGTTTCCCCTAGAAAATATATTAAAACCAGTGTCATCAGCATGGGTAACAGTACCTTTATCAAGTGGTTTTATTTGTTCACCTGTAACAGTTACCAAATCTTCAACATATCTATTAGTAACATCTCCTGATATTAATGTTCCAAAAGTGTTTTCGGTACTTCCTAATTGTTTTGATAAATAATTTGGATTTGTAATATCACCAAAAGTTTGTGTATCCATTTTATTATCATTCAAATCTTTTATATTATTATCTAGATTAGTTGTATCTTTTGTATAAGTTACCAATATTCTGTTTATATCATTTATAACACTATCAACAGTTAAAATTATCGAGTTACTACTTATATCAATATTTGTTACTGTTTTTTGTCCCAAATGATCATAAACAGTAAAATCATCTTTATCGTAAGTATTACTATTTTTTATTACATCTGTTGTATTTATACTTATTTTATTAGTTTGATATACAATATTGGTAATATCTATCAATACAAATCTACCATTACGGAACCAACTTGTTGATTCATCAAATCGATTATACCACTGATACTGAGGGATAATTAACATGTTATTTGGACCGAATTGAATGAATCCTTCCACTCCTGTTCCTGATCCTCCTTGTCCCCAATATGCGTCATTCTGTGTATGACTTGTATATTCAGGATTTCTACGAAATTCAGGTATAATTTCTTTTACCAATCCCCAATTATCTTGTCCTCCTTCATTTTTAGAAAATATTTGCATTCCTTCACCGTCTTGTCTGTATGTGAAATTTAATGTTACATAATCTTTACTAGCGGTAACAGACCAATAACTATGAGCAACCCCAAAATATTTCAAATTATTTCTTTGAATATCAATAAAATTAGGTGCTATCTCTTTTATAAGACCCCAATTATTTAATCCTCCTGAATTTTTATAATAAATAAATATTCTTTCTTTTTCTGTATTTATGTAATAAGGGTGGTTTTCGCCAGCCATCGCAACTATAATATCATCTCCAATATCAAAAACGTATCCAAACATACCACCATAACCTGTACTACCACTTACACTGCTACCAATAGGTACATCCATCCATGATTGTGGTGCTTGTATTTTTTTCACCAAACCCCAATCCATATTAAATTCTTTTGTATCCATTTCATATATATAAATTGTTCCACTACTTGAAGTATACGACCCATTGGGAAAACGAGGATTAGTTACAGCTAAGGTTTTGCCATATATTTTAAATAAATTTGCGAAATATTTGTAATTAGTCACCTCTGTATCAGGCGAATAAATATCTTTTAAATGAACTAAATTAGTTCCTATTATTCTATAAATTTTTACATATCCATTCGTAGTTGAACCCGCTGAATTTCTTATAAAAACATAATTGTATTCATTCATAATTATTCCATTACTCATGGAACTGGGTAAATTACCTGTATTTATATTAATCCAATTATTATTAACCAATTCATATAACCACCATTTTTTCTGTGAAGATTCACCGATTATCATATATCTATCATTTAAAGCCAAATTACCATACCTACCAAAATATCGATAGGAATAATCATAATCATTATGATCATATACACCATTTCTTGTTACCATATCCGGCGCTTCAAAAATAGCACCATATGGTATAAATTGATACTCTTTATATGTTTTTTCATTAGTATCATATTTGAAAACTACAACCGCTCCATTTGTGTAACTGTGTTGCTCATATTTATAATCAATCCAAGCTATTAACCACTCATTAAAAACCTTATATGACTCGCCTAGTCTATAAGCATTGAAATAGGCTTTCGGCGTCCAACCTGAATGACTTTGATTTCTATTAATATGTATAAATGATCTTGATTCATGCCTATAATTTTCACCAACAACCTCTTTTCCTATATTTTCGACAAAAGAATAAGGATGTGTAATATTAATTATTGTTGGAGGCCCACTATCAGATGTTATAACTTCATTACCATTATAATCCGTTATAAATTGTTCAGTAAAAATACTCTTTGTATATTTTACATAAACGTCATTTATAGTATTTATTTCTTGCATTGAAGTAGAATTAATTTGTAATTTTACTTTTCCTGACGCATTTATAGAAATACTTTCAATTGTATGTTCTACATTATTAATTTTTAATGTAAAATCTCTTAAAGAAATATTGTTATTTGCTGATATATCTTTTGTAAATGTAACATCAATACTGGTATCTACTGTATTTTTAAAAAGTGTTGTCATAAAAACATCGCTTATATCACCAATCGAAAAACTATTCATAGCAATATCCGCACTATTTTTTATATTTTTTGTTGTATCCGTATTTTTTGTATATGTAATTAAAACGCGATTAATATTTTCTATATCAGTAGTTAAAGTTAATACTACACGACCATTTACAACATCAACACTAGAAATTGTTTTTAAACCAGTATAACTTTCAACAGTAAAATCATTTATATCCAATGTTGTATTTTTTATAAAACTTTTAGTATTTAAAGTAATTTTATTTTTTTCATTTAAATACGTTCCTTGATTAACTAAATAAATACTACCACTACTAGCACCTTTATCATCATTATAAGGCGCACCTATAACCATACTATCTTTTTCATAATTTAAACTTAACGCATGCTCTTCACCAAAACTATCCTCTGTTCCTTCGGGATAATCATATGATCTACGTATTGTTGCAGTTAAACCCCAATTATTTTTACCACCTACATCTTTTGAATAAACATACACAGATCCTCCATGATGGTCTCCAGTAACATCATCATCTGGAGCCCCTATTGCTATTATATCTCCTTTAATATCCAATGAACTACCAAAATATATATTAGAAGCTCTTGCTATCCCAAATGCTTTAACTAAGTTAAATTTATTATTAATATCTCTAGCATAAAGAAAAACAATTCCTGTAGAACCTATACCCCCTGTTATATTTCCACCTTTAGCATAACTTAATATATAATTACTATCTGTCTTAACCTTATATCCAAAGTAGGTAGTACCAGTACCACCATATGGTTTATCACTATCCCATAATTTTTCACTATATTCCCAATTATTTCCATTTCTTAAATAAACTTCCGATCCTTGGTGGTGACTTGAATAATGAGATTTATTGGATATAACAAGGACATCATCACTTATAGATATATCGTGTCCAAAATAAAAATTAGAATTAGTTAATAATCTTTGACTCTGTATTGTTTTAATTAAACCCCAATTATCAGTTCCACCTTCATCTTTTTTAAATATAAATACCGCACCTGCGTTGTTATCATTTCTACCTTCTCTTCTATTATGAATACCATAAGCAGAAATACATAGATAATCTCCATCAATATCTATACGATCTCCGAAATAAGAATAAGAATCAACCGTTCCATTAATTCCAGGATTTCTTAATGTTTTTATATGACCCCAATTATCTACTCCACCTTCATCTTTTTTAAATATATATGCTGAACCAGCATCTGTGGTTCCAGTATCTTCGCGTGGGGAACATACTATTAAATAATCATTGTAATATGCTAATGTTTGACCGAAATAATCATTACCAGAATGAGGTTGACCAATAAATTTCAAGACAACCCAACTATCTTGTTGATATTTATAAATATAAACTCTTCCTTGAGAACTACTATATTTATGTCCTGAAACAAACATATAATTTCCATGTTGTTTCACAGAATATCCAAAATAATAATTGCTAGAAGGAGGTAGAATTTGACTTGATATAGTATTCCAATTATGTTCGGTAAGTGGTTCACCAAATGTATTTTTAGAATAATAATTTGAATAATAATGTGTATGTGTATCTAATTCTGGTGTAACAGTTTCTGTATTTGTTAAAAAATTTTCAAGAGATATTCCATACGTATTTTTTAATTGTTTTTTCTCATCGCTATTCTTTCTATAAATGATACAAATATCATTTATGTTTGAGCTTGGTATATTTGTACTCGATACTAATACTTTTCCATTTGATACTGATACACTAGTTAATCCATTTATTACACCAGAAATAAATAATTCAAAATCATTTTTATCTATATTTGTGTTATCTAAAATAGTATCGGAAAATTCTATTTTTACACTTCCAGATTCTATTGTTTGTGTTGTAAATGTTGTAGCCGTAGAATTTACTACGTGTTCAAATGAATCAACTGAAACACCATTAATACATAGCAAATTATATTTTCTTATATCATTTTTAATATAAATTATCTTAACAGTATTAATATCTGTAATAGTTACGTATGTTTCTAGTAATAGTTTACCATTCGATATTTCAATTGTTTTTAATTTCTTTTTTATACCAGATATATAAACTTCAAAATCATATAATAAAAACGAATTATTATTTTCAATTGTCTTTGTAAATGTTATTTCCAATTTATTATTTGTCAAAATGACACTATCAAATAACGCTTTAGTTATATTACCATATGTAAATGAATCTATACTTATATTATCGGATAAAATATTTTTAGTATTATCATTGTTAGGAGTATATAAAATATATAATTTTGTCAAATCGATTAAACTCTGATTAGAAAGTATTATTAATTTATTATCATTATCAATAAATACATTATTGATACTTGCGTTCAACCCGTTATATTTAAATGTTAATCTATTTTTATCAAAATTTTTTCCAAATGTAATTTTTTTAGTAAATTCTATAACAAATGTTTTGTTTATTGAAGCACTTGCAATACTTACATCTTCAGTAGTAGTAATATATATATCACCATTTTGATTTGAACCCAACATTGACCATACATTGTCGGTGGTAAGTTCATAATCTAATACAATAGAATTTGTTTTTTGATATTTATCATTTATTTTTTTATACACTGAAACTGTACCACGCCCTGAAATGTTATTGGTACTAGTATAAGCATTGGGAAACCACCCTCTTTCAGAATTAACCAATAAACGATCGTTCAATTCATCAAAATATATCGAAGCACCAAAATAAGGATCGTAAGTAGAAGCGTTAGCAATATTATTATATGTAGAGTAACTTGTTAGATCAATTAAATCTATATCTACTATTGCGTCATTAGGATATGATATTTTATCACTCCAGGGTCTTGATTTATTTGTGTTGCTTGCGTACCATCCCTTCGTATAAATATTATTATCTCCCCATAACCCCGTTGTTTCATCATAATTAAATATATATACACAACCCAAACCTGTGTTCCCAGAACCACCACTACCAATCAACGATGGATCAGTATATGCTGATACAAAAATACTTTTTGTTTTTGGATCTATTGTATAATTTGTGGAATTCCACAATGGTTTCCTTTTATAACCAAACGTTTTGCTTGATTTAGAGCTACCCGGTGCGAGATTATTTGGATAAAATAATTGAAAAAAACTCCATGTATCCAATGTTTCGTCTTTTTTCATTACAAGAACTACATATGTATCTGTAGCAGTATTCCACGAGTTGTTGGTACCCATACTTAACCCTGTCATCAAATAATATTGTTCATATATCTTAAACGCCTTAAAACTATGATTGTTTAAAGTGTAACTATAATTATCCCCAACAATTTGTCTTAACATGGAATATGACGTTGAATTGTTTCCAGTGTATCCAAAATTTGTCGTTTTGAATACTAATTCCATACTATAATTGAAAATATGAATGTCGTTTTGGTTGTTCGTACAAGCATATATATATTTGTCATCCATAGCAAGGTTCGATTTACCAAAATCAGTTCCAACGCTACCCTCCGGATATTGATAATAACCAACTTTTTCCATTAAATTTGTGCTAGAATTATATTTTAAAAGATATAATCTACCTTCATTATTTATATTTGGAGCAGCAACTAATAAATAACCTTTGTTATATTGCATACGATATCCAAATTGGGGATATTCATTTTTGAATCTTGACCAAGCAGTAAATCTATGTAATATAGTCCAAACATTATTTATTTTTTTATGCATTAGAACAAAATTGTTATAATTAGTGTTATTCATTATTTTTCCAAAACCATCGTCCATCCCATAGCTATTATAATTTCCTGAATATGTAAATAATAAGTCATGAACATCATTAGTAAATAATTGATGCTCCGCATTCGAACCTTTTTCATATCCACTTGTGTTCAAATCATATATTTCGTTTGTTTTTTTAGCATAATCAACACCATCTATATCAATGCCACATATTTTAAAACCTCTATCTTCTAATGTATATGATGTTGGAGAAGCTTTTGTCCCAAAACTATCTACTGCTAATGTTCCAGAAAGTATATTTTTAATAGCAGCTGCATTTTTTGTATAGGTTAATTCCAATGAAAATTCATTTACAATATTATTTGTCATTGTAAATAATAATCTACCACTATTAATTAAAACTGATACGATACTATTTGATACACCATCTGTTTTGATTGTAAAATCATTTTTATCAATATTTGCGTTATCTGTTATTGATTTTGTAAAACAAACTTCTACTATTTTCTTATCATTTTTAACCAATGTTGCTGAATATATTGATTTGGTTGAATAATCGCTAACAACAATAACATCATTTAATATTGATGAAGAAATACCAAAATTTGAAGGGGTATTACTATTATCTAAATTATAACCCAATTTTTTAATCTCATGTACTTGGACAAATTCGTAGCCATTATATTTGTAAAGAAACGTGTCATCATTACCTGACCCCCCTGATACCATAATATTATCTTCACTCAAACTGAAATTTACTCCAAAAGCGTTTTTATTTGGATTTATTGTTTGAATGTGTTTAAAATTACCATTTATATCATAAATATATATTACACCATTATTTATAGTACTTGCTGGATTAGATGTATCACCACCTTTTAATTGTGATACCATCAAAAATCTACTATTTATTTGCATCGAAACACCAAAGTGTCCGTCTGGTGTATTTACAATAGGATCTAATCTTTTATGATATGTCCAACCACCTTCTTTATTTATTTTCTTATAAATAAAACAAACACCAGAACTCTTCATTCTGGAACCATTATGATTATTTTTTTCAAGCATACCAACGCATAAATAATCATCGTTCATAGTCATGAAAGATTTATTAGTATCATATGACGTATGAGACATCATACAACCCACTGCTTTAAATCCAAACGGCCAACTATGACCAACCGCAGAATGTATCTCATATGCAGAATTATCAACTTTCAGTTTAAATATAAAAACACCATTGTTATTATTATTACCACCAGTATCACCCGTTACAATTAAATAATCTTTATGCGCTAACAAACCCAATCCAAATCTACTAGTATTATTATTTACATACGTATACGCGTCACCTATACCAATTGATTGAAAGTCATTCCATACCACACCATCTCTTTTATATACTTCAACCCCACCGTAGGTATAATGAAATCCAACAAAAGCATAATTTTCCGTTAAATAATAAGAACCACCATATTGGTTATCATATGGTATAGATTTTTGCTCATTCCAATTTGTTCCGTCATAATAATAAATATATACTTTTTTTACACCACCATTATGGTCTGATCTTGTCATTACATAATTACCTGCTGATGCCAAATATGTTCGTCCAACCCAAAACTGCGCATCTGTCGTAAATGATTTATCTGTTTCACGATAGGTTTGACCTGGTATTACTGTTCCGGCATGTATTGTTGAATAATGAGAAAATATATTTTTAACAATAGGTTTAACTGTATCTGTAGGAGTTGTATACGTTTTTACAGGAAAATTATTTATACCAAATAAATTTTTACTAATATCTGTATTTTTTGTATATGTTATAGAAATGTTATTTTTATCATAATTGACTGGATTACCCAATTTTATACAAACTTTTCCATTTTTCGTCTTTATATTTTCTATATTATTACTTCCTCCACTTATTCCTCTAATTATTTTAACTCGATGACCGTGTTCCTCTCCTATATAAATATCTCCATTATAATGGGAAATTCTATATGCGCTACTGAATTTTGCTGTTAATAAATCTCCATTAACATTTCCATTTCCATCACCAGCAAAATGTTCTTCGTTAGAACCATCCAAATTATACCTATAAATTTTATCGTTTTCAGCTAATACATATATTTTTGAATCAATAACTTCCACATCTTTTATTCGATATGTATTTGTAATAATTGTTGTTACTTCATTGTTAGAAAGATTTAATTTTTTTACTTTTCTATTTTGGTGATCACCTATATATAAATAATTATCATGATATGTTAATGTTTTATAGTAACTATTGGAAAATCTTACGACTGTACCTATACCATCAATATCACCATCTTCTATTGTAGTTGTATCAATTGAACCAGCCAATGTAGTTACATCACCATTTAATGTTATTTTTCTTATTGCTGTTCTTTCCATAACATATAAATTAGTCCCGTCCGTCGTAATATCCATTGGTTGTCTAAATTTTGCGTTTGTCCCATTTCCATCCACAACACCAGCCTGACCAGAACCAACAAAAACTGAATTTGTCGCTATGATGTCCATACTACCAGGAACAACATCTATTTTCAAAATATTACACGCTGACCTATCAGTCCAATAAAATACTCCATCTATATGTGCAAAACCACCCTGAGCTGTATTATTATCACCAATGTGAACAGAACCTAAGGCTAAACCATTTTTGTCTATTTCAAAAAGTGAATTAAGTGAGCGAACATATACATAATCATCTAAAACGATTACTTGTCCCGGACTTTGTATTCCTACAGTGTCTTTAAGACCACCATGAACTGATTCACCACCATCACCAACAAACAATTCTACTTTATTTCCTATTTGATTTGGAGTTGAAGATAAAACAGAACCATTTATACTTACAGAAAAATCATTTTTATCAATATTGTCGTTATTTTTAATATATCCAGAAAATCCAATATTTATTGTACTATTAAAATCATTATGTGTTAAACTAAAGTCATTGAATGTTGCTCTTGTTGTTGATTTATATGTAAAAGTATCTAGTGTATTATCCGCACGATCTATTATATTTTTACTTGACGTCGCATTTTTTGTATATGTTATTTCCACGTCACATAATTCTGCTACAGCAGGTGTAATATTTACTTTTCCATCAGATATTTCTACTGATGATATGGTTTGAGCAACTCCTTCGAATATTACACTAAAATCATTTTTATCAATGTTTGCATTGTCTTTTATTGTCTCAGAAAATGATAAAGCAAATTTTGATGGTGGGGGTCCTCCGGTCCATACATTACCACCTTGAGCCACCGCTACTATCGATCCAGTGTTGGATATGGTGATACCGTGCAATTTGTTTGATAAACCGTCCGTACCAGTCCAAGTAGCACCGCTATCATAAGATACCCACACATGCTTGATTTCAAAATACGTTGTCGCTGCTATTGTTGCCCCATCCTGCGAAATAGCTATATCCTGCCACTGTTGCGTCGCACCAACGGATCGTTCAGTCCACGAGGTGCCACCATCGATAGAGGTCCATATGTTGCCCTTATAACCAGTTGATGTTTCAGTTGCCGCCATTTTTGTTCCATCTGGCGTCATAGTTATACGATTCCAAGCTTTTGTTGAACCTACCGAGGTATCCTCCGTCCATGTGGTACCACTATCGGAACTGATCCAAATGTTGCCATTGTGGACGACCGCTGCCATTTTTGTTCCATCGGCGGACATATCGACATCCCGCCAATCTTCGCTACTACCAACGGTTACAGTTGTCCAACTCCATGCGAAATTAGTAGAGATAAATATATTCGCTGGGTTCGTACTAGCTGCTAATACTATTTGTCCGTTAGTAGCAACTCCTTTGGTATTGGATGGACTATTCCCTGATCTTGTCCAGTCAACGCCATAATTTGATGAGTAATATATTTTATTACCACCCAACGCACACACCACCTTTTCACCGTCTGCTGACATATCGATATCGCCCCACCCGCCCGAAATTGAATTGGATTCCGTCCAAGTCGCACCGCTATCGGAACTTGTCATTATTTTTCCGCTATATATCGATGCGGCCAGTTTCGTGCCATCGTCCGATGCCGCTATAAGACCCCAGTTAATTGTACCATTACCAACAACATTCTCAGTCCAACTAACACCACTTCCACTAACAATTTCTGTTGTTGTATGTGTTGGTTTAATATCATCAAAATTATGAGTAAAACTATCTACAGCATTTCCAGCAATATCCATTATGTTTTTAGATCCACCGGTTGGAGCTATTTTCAAAATTCTATCTCCGTTGTTGTATCCTCCTATTAATATATTAAAATTATTATCAACAAAAACACAAAGCGGATTTCTAATTTCTGTATCCAATAAAGCTCCTACATTTCCTGATGATCCACCCCCAGCAACCAATGTTATTGTATCATCCGCTATTTTTAATCTATATATTTTACCTGCTGCAGTTTTATCACCAAAATAAATATATTCACCATTTGGATCAATACTTCCCATTCTAGGGTAGGCTAAGCTAAAATTATGTGTTACCGTAGTTACATCATATGTGGTTAAATCTATTTTTCTTATTGCCATCTGATATTGAGTTCCTGATGTTAAATATAAATATTTATCATCTTTAGTGATAACTGGTTTTAAAGGTTTCGAAAACTTTGCTGATGTTCCTGTGCCATCTTGATTACTGTTGCTACCATCGCCAGCGATAGTAATAGTATGGGATGTGGCTATATTAATTTTACGAATTCTATAATTATCTGTGTCTGAAACATATAAATATTCCTTAGCATTATCTATAGTTAATCCGTCTGGATTATAAAAACGAACAGAAGTCGTTGTTGTGTTATCGGAAAATCCATATGATGTATTGTGCCCACACCAGTTTTCTGACGCACCTGATAATAACACTCTACGTATTTGATGATGGTTAGCAACATATAAATATATCCCATCCGTAACTATACTTCTTGGAGAATAGTATGTGTTTAGAAGGGGAGTTGTCGAAGTAGCATATCCAGTGCTACCATTTCCAGAACCAGAAAGAAGAGTGACAACACCGTCATAAGTAATTTTGTAAATTGATTTTTTGTCATAATCTGTAACGTAATAATCCGTTCCTATTTGTGCAATTCCGTAAATATCAGCTATATCACTGTCTACAAACGTTGTAACCGTATCTCCTATATCTAATGGTGTTCCACTAGTCGCATTTTTTGTATATGTTATTTTTAATTTCGATATATGATCTTCAGTAAAATATTTATCAGGTTCTATAAGTAATAACCCTGATTCAATTTTAACATCTGTAATATCAGCAGCAACATAATCATCTTCTAATGCGAAATCTGTTTTATCAGTATTAACATCCTGGCGTAGATTTTCATTAAAAGTTAATCGTATATGGTATTTATCTCCTCCAAATGGAACACGAAAAATGCCTCCTGCCGCTTGCTCACCTTGATCTGAAGTTCGGGCTCCCATAAATACTGCTCTTCTATTTAATTTAACATTTCTATTCTCCGAACCATGATAAAATGCTGTAGATCTACCATAAAATTCGTTCGTAGTATAAAATAGGACATAGTGACCAACACTATTATTATATACTTTTGTACGATTTTTCTCACGCCATTGGTTATTTTCTTTTTTAAAAGCTATAAGTTCTCTATCACTGTAACGAGAACATACCGCGCGATTTTTATAAATTGCAACCTGTAATCCTATATAGTTATTGGTGCCACCAACATACATATATTCCAAATTTTCCTTACCTGTTTCATTATTAAAGTTGTATATGTAAATTGCCCCGGCGTTACTGCGATACTGCCACTGCCATCTGCTCATACTAACTATTAAACTATTTTTATATAAACTTATGCTATGACCAAACATACTCATGACGTTGTTGTAAAGATAATGGCCATAGCTAGGGCTAAAACTATCAGTTGCTTCAAAATTATCCGCTAATGAATGATCTATACTTGTTGGTATAATAACATTTTTGTATGTATAATGTGTAGTGGAGGTTATATCTCTTTTATATAAAAAAACAGATCCTGTATGACTATAGGATGTGCCATTTACACTTGTGCTCCAGTTATTACTATAACTAACTTTTTGGTTTCTTTTAGGATCAGTTATAACCAACCATTCACCGTCCATTTCTAAAGTATGACCAAACCAATCCTGCCAACCGTAGCTGTCGGTGTAACCGGACACAACTGGTGGTGATTTAATCCTACCTAATAGATTCCAAGTTTCCACATTATCTTTTTTAAAAATAAATACTGCCCCTTCATAATCTGATACTGTATCTTTCGTTACCTGAGTATTATAATAAATTCTTCTTGCATCTGTCACTGCTATATAACCATCGCTAATTGCTACCATATAACCAAACATCGAATACGTACTTTCAGTTTGTGATTCTATAAACTGTTGTAAAGACCATGTATCTGCTCCTGTATCTTTTTTATATATTGCTATAGCACCTGAAAAAGATACTGGATTGCCATTCTGATTTAACATTTTATGATTTGCACAACCAACTACCAAATAATCTTTATAAACAGCCATAGAAGATACCCAACTAATTTGAGAAGTGTGGCTTTGTGTTTTCGTATATTGTGTTGGTTGGGGTATTGTAGCAACTTGTGTTTGTGTATCATCATCATTAAATCTAAATACTGTAATATAACTTCTATTAACAAAATCCTCGTCACTTTGTCCATTGTTAACTGTTGGGTTTTTTGATGTAAATAAATAATCATCGCTTACTGCTATATGTTTTCCAGTATAATCATTTTTGGAAATATCATTCACTTGAAATAATTGTGATGATTGTAAATCTGTATTTGCGTTGGTGTTATTTGGATCTCCACCAGACACATTGTAAAGCGAACCATTCAAAAACGTAGGAGATGTTGTATCAGACATCCTTATAATATTTAAAAATATTAAATATTTAATATTATATTTGACTAAATATTTAACTTATGGTTAAGGTAATCATCCAAGTGCCAGCATCCAAAACACCAGTAGCATCAACCATGTAAGGATATTTACTATTTGGGAAAACCTCATTTGTCATTGCTATTGCAACATTTGCGCTATCTACAGATTTACTTATATCTGCTGCTACATTTATTTTTGCCGATATATATATTATAACTTTATCTCCTGCTAATAATGGAAAATCTTTTTTTGTATCACTCAACCCGCATCTTCCTGGATCTTGCTTCTTTAATTGTTTAAATAATGTATCTAATACATAATTACCTCTGCCCACTGTTCCATTCTCACTTAATCCTAATTTCATTTGCTCAACTAAAACATTTGCTATATTTGCGGTATTATTCCCTGAACCATTAATTTGATTTATAAAAGCACTATCGTTTTTAATAAATGATTGTCCTAGTGGATGTCCTGTTAAATGTGTTGACATATACCGTAATAATATTTCTCCTACACTATTTCCTGCTGTTGAAGTTATTTTGTTTGTATAATCAACATTATTTCTAGTTTTAACATATCCATTAATAGTATTACCCTGATCAACAGTATCTTCTGGAGTATAAATATCACTCCAACTAATATCATGAACAATATCTGATACTCCTTCGGTTGTTAATTGTTGTATGAAAGAATCTCTAAGCGCATTACAAGAAGCATCACTGTTTCTTGTAAATATGGCTTGTTGATCACTTACATCAAAAAAGTTTCCCATATTAGAATGACTACCACAATAATAATATATTTTTGCGTTACTAGCATCATTCGTATATAAGTTGGTTGTATTGTTTAATGAGGATGGCAATGACAACATAATATCACCTGTATTTGTTGTTGTAACTCCTGTATTATATTGTATCCCACCATTATGGGTTCCATCGCTAGTTACACTAAATCGCAAAGGATGATTCGTAAATAAATCGGTCGGCGAAGGTTTAAATTTATATGTTTGTGCTAACGTTAATAATAGTTGGTCATGAATAACTCCATCAAAAGCAAATTTATTTTGTCCATTATCGTTGACCACTGTGACTGTAAAATCATATCTCTGTTGTATCATGCTAAACGCATTTTTAAATAAATTAGCGGTTACATTGGCTACTCCCAAACCACCACAATCAAATCTATGTCTATGACTATATAAAGGATTCCAACGATCACCACTTACAAATGTTTCCATATTACCGGATAAATCAAATATAACTGGTATATGAATTACTGCTGGTTCACTCTGAACAGAAACTGAACCAAATACAATACTCATTCCTCCTGTTACTTCAATATCTCCTTCATTAAATAATGATTTATTGTTTATCTGTGGCGAAACCAGTGTTCCTGTACTTTGTTTAATAAAACGATGACTAACACTATTTATAACCAATGTACAAGCTTGTCCATCTTCTAACGGAACATAAACACTTTCATCTTCAGGTATAGAAGATGTATCAATTGTTGAATCGACATCAAATGCTCTAACTATAGCTTTTACTTTCTTTTTTGCTATTTCAGTAAATGCTAATATTTCTCTATTAATTTTTATACCTTCTGTTTTTGTATCAATTGTATTATCTAATGTTTGAATTCTTGTAAATATAGATTTTATAAATTTTTTGGTTCTTAAACGTTTTTTAGCAGGTGTATCATCCGCAACAATAGCAATACTCTGTGCTATATTTGTAAATTCATATTTTCCAGAAGAACTACGTGTAGTATTAGCAGGAACTAATGTTTCTGTTCTTGTAGTAACTTCGGCGGCCGTTATACCAGCATTTTCAGCTGTTGCTACTACTTCATTGACTGCTTCAATACCCAAATTATTAGTGACCGCTGTATCCGTAAATGTATTTACAGGCAATAAGGCACCAATTTGTTGGTCAATAATCTCACTTTGAATATATGATATGGTTACTACCTGTGGGAAAGCATCTGTATGAGGTATTACTGATTGTTGAAAAGTTATTTCTATTTTACCAGATGTCAAAATTACATTTGTTAATGATAACAATTTCCCATTTAATTTAACTCTAAAATCTGTTAATGTTGGTGTTCCTATAACAACATTTGTTGTAAACGTAATTAATACTTTATTTGGAACATTTAATGCTGCTTTTGATACAGATGGTCTTTGTGGTATAGAAGGGTCAGCTAATGTTGGTAACGCTTCAAAAGTTTGTATTTCAGATTTTCTTGTCCTATCCCATGTATCTGTCGAATCACTATCAAATATCTGTTCATTTGCATCATTAAAACCAACAATATGAGCATCTTTACCAGTAATCATCAACCAATCTTGATTTTTCCAACCGGTTGAAAATTCACCAATATACCTCCACGCTGGTTGTCTACCTTTTATATTTCCATATACCGGATTAGCACCAATAGTTTCTGATCCTATTAGCAATTCATTGAATTCTTTAACTTCAGTTGTTGAAATCGATTTTACTGGAAAACCACGATAAAAAGGCATTAGAGGATAAGTAATCGGTGAAATCGAATAATTCATCCATTCATAATAATCTGGTTGTGCTGTTTGTGTATTTTTCTTACCGAATAAAATATGATATTTATTTTCAGCAGCATCAGCATCACCAGCCCAAAAATAAAATACGATTTCTTTGTCATAATATAAATTCATATTGCTACGAGATTGTTTAAATGCTTGTCGTGTTCCATTATAAGGATAAGAGTGAGTGTTATCTTTGTATTTACTATTAAATACATTAGAATCAGATAAAAAACTACCCTCCGCATTTGTGGTTGAACTAATTAATCGTGGTAATTCATCGCTTGTAGCATGACTAAATCTTAAATACAATGAATGGCTACCAACTGTAATACCATCCATATTTGCTGGTGTAGTAGGATCTTGTCCTATTGTCCAATTTTTTGGTTTCAAAATCATTTTTTTATACAAAGGTAAAACTGTCAATAATTTTGAAACACTACTATTTAAATTATGTGTGATCGACGACGCATTTATTTCACCTCCTCCTGTTTGTGGTGAATTATAATTTGATTGTATAAAATTTTGGAAAGTATCATTTGTTTTATCAACCGGTGTATAAAATCTTACTCTACTAATATGTGCTTTTCCGCTTCCACCACCTATTGTTGAATTTACTACAATTCTATATACTTTATACTCTACAATAGGATTAAATATGTGAATTATAGGTGCCGCTCGTCCATAAGCAGCCCCATTTACATCTATCCAATCCTCATGTGTTAAATCTGATTGGTCTATCAATTGTGTCCAACTTACTTTATCATCACTTCCATATATTCTATAATTTTTAGGTCCCCATGTTGTAGTTGGATATTTAATATCACCGCCATGTCCAGAAACCAATAAACTAACTTTTTCTACTTTGAATTTTGTTGTATCTTCTATTTGTAACCATTCTCCAACATATCCGTCGGTTGTTTCTGTTGATGAAGTAGCTACAACAGCTGCTACCCAACCAGCATTAGTGCTATTTGCCCCGCTTAATTGGTTGCCGGTATTTGCCCATGGATACCTAAAATCACCATCTTCATCATCTGCTACTAAAGCTGGGTTTGGCAGATTTTCTGGATAAGAGGAGGTAGAAGAATGTGAAATAGTACCATTATTTATTATATATGCTGTTTGTTCAACTTTACCTAATTTTAACCATTTATTTTGAACAACATTGTAATAACTAAACAAATGTTTTCTATATGCTGTATTCATATTACCTAATAACATAAATTGTCCGATAGCAAAATATGCTCCATTTATTGTTTTATTTACAACTAATCTCCAATACCTCCATGTTTGATTAGTTAATGTATAAGGTCCTATACTATTATGACTCGTATATCCCGAACCATTATTTAAATTCCAATCTCCACTTGTTAGACCAGAAATATCTAATACTTCGGTCCATGTTGAACCGTCATTGCTACCAAATATCTTGAAATCTTTTGGCAAACCAGTTGTTTTACTAGGACCCCCACGAGGATGAATAACTATACTATCAACTTTATAACTTTCAATTAAATCTACTTGTAGCCATTCACCTTCATAGTCATTGGTTCCAGTCTTTTCAGTTCCACTATAATTTCCAGAACTATATTTTGAATTGCCACACATAAAATGTTGATATTCGTAATTCCATTCGTATAAATTATCTATTTGATTGTCAAATGCTTTATGTTGTGCATAATTTCCGTTATATATACTACTTGCTGCATAACCAGCAAATGATAAACCCATATAATACCGAATTCCATACATAGCCGCCAAATTATATGGTCCTTTTTCTTCGGCATATATACATCTAATTTGAGCATCATTTACATTCCAACCAGTATATGGTATCATATCATCTGTTATATAATTTATTGTTTCACCGTCAATTGTTACTACATTCCCTGAAGCTCTATGTTTTACATTATCTATAGCATTTTTTGTTTTTATTGTTAATACTGGCGTAACCGAAATAGGCAAACTACAAAACCAAAATTCCAGACTATGGTTCGTTGATAACTTGGTAACAACAACTCTCCAATACCTATAGGTTGCTGAATTAAATGAAATCTTTACTGGATCTTCTGTATCTCCACGCGATGAGTCAGGCATTAAATTATTAACGTTAGTAACTGTATCAACATATGTCCATGTTCCAGTATACGTAAAGGGATATGTGGTATCTGTAACCGCGAAATCATTGCTACCACATATAACAAATTCTTTTATTCTATAAATATGATTTGTATAATAACCATCTAACATCCACAGATTATCAACTGTTGTTTGAGTTCCCATATCATATTGCATCCAATGTCCTTTATATCCAGCAGTTCCTTCAAACGCATGTTTTGTATTACTATTATTTGTTGTATTTGGAACATAATAATCATTTTCTTGAACCGTATATACACCGTAAGTCTGAAAATTACCTCTTGAACTTTTAGTTGTAACTTTTGTTCCAACCGTCCACGGTGTAGTCGTGGCACTATATAATATATTTGATGTATGGTCGTTATTACCATTCCATTCTAATGTGACACCTACATCAACTGGTTTATTTACTTCTATTTTTAAATTACTGCCGAATTCTAATGAACCACCAACGCTACTAGAAGCATAACAAGTCATTTCTGATATTACGTCGTATAGGGAATTATTTGTAATAGTATAACCTGATATTGATGTCATAGGTGTTCCATCATCATCTTTTAAAGCCATACTATAATCGCTATGTGGGACATAATCAATCTTAATAATTTCTCCGTTTACAAATATACCCGAACACAGTAAAGTTATTGTATTTCCATAAACAATTACATCACTTACATTTACACTTCCTGTATAAGAACCATTAACACCAAAATGCGAAGGATTTACAAAAGCACGATAATCAGTTGATTTGAAATTTTTTGACATTGTTATTCTTATTTTTCTACCACTATCAAATGTTTCTGCTTTTGAAATAGTAGCTGGAATCAATAAATTATTTTCTACTGAAAAATCTACAAAATTAGCAATATAATTATCTTTATTATCTTTTACCGATGCTGAAGATACACTAGTAGGTGCTGTATATGAAATTGATACTACATCTGACTGTACCACAACTTCTTCAAATTTAAATAAAGCAAAATTTGCTTCATATTTTATTTCTGTAATAGTCGCGTTATTTGTTCCATTATTGTCTGTTATTTTAATAATCCAATTGTCTTTATTCAAAATTAATCCATCTGCCAAGTATTCATCAAAATACAACATAACTTGACTATGATTTATATTGTGTAAATATCCCTTTTTTGGTGAAGGGCCAAATGTATCTTGTTTTGTTGGAACTCCTAGGTGTCCTGTTTCTATTACATGGATTTTACCATTATAGACCTTTTTAAAATTTTCATCATACATTCCCAAATATCCAACATCCGATGCTTCCAAATCTCTCCATGGTGTTGTGTAAGGCGAATATAACCTCGAATTAGCGTATTCCGTTATATCATATACATTTTTAGGTGCTTTTTTATTTCGCAATTCTTGTGAAAGATCATCCGAACCACTCCTACCGTTCCCTGTATAAGTTGAATGACTAGAATTTAAACCATCCCATGTTGTTAACATCTGTCCTATGGAACGAACATCACGATTTGTTGCATCATATTTTTTAAATGTTCCTTGAAACATTAACATATAATAATTAACACTATCGTCTGGTCTTTCAAATTTTAATTGACTATTTACATTATTCCACGCTGGTGCTGTTTTTTTAGCTCTAAAATATACATATATATCTCTTGGGTCATTCCACATAATTACTACTTGACTACCACCAGTATAACTATTCCAATCTCCCTCGCTTTTATTTCCACCAGGAGAACCAGAAGAACCACCCGCATTTGGAAATACACTTAAATATACAGCACTCCCGTGTGATGAATCGAAACCTGTTCCAAAATTACCACCGCGCGCGATATAATCTGCTGAAATTTCATTTAAATTTTTAGGTGACATTATAAAATCATTTCTAACATTTCCATTTTTATCTTTAAAATCAATAAACGAAAGGGCATGTAAAATACCATTTGATTGTTGGATGAACCTATAAATTGGCCAATGATTTTGATTACCCACAGTTCCCGTATAATATTGATCATATCCATTATCATCGCCTACGTACATATATGAACCAGCGCGACACAGACCATAAAATAATCCATTCGCCATATTACTGCTACCAAAACTCCAATATCTATAATTTAATCCTTTACTCATATATTTAAATGTTTGAGCACGAACAGATACATCTGTAAAACTATCTATTGAACGAGTATTTGATGCTCCTATTTTTTTAGCAACATCTGTTGGTTTACTATAACTAACTGTCATAGTATCTCCAACATTCGGAGCTACACCCAATGTAATTGTTATCTTATTTTTTTTATCAATTTCTGAATGTAAAATGGCATTTGTTACTGAAACACTTGTTCCATTTATTTTTACTGTAAATAATGTGGCATCTAATGTTGCTGGATATTCTATTATTGTATCAAATAATAATATTAATTGATAAGTATTACCAGGTTCTACATATGCATTTTCTATTTGAGGTGTCCAATTAGATAATACTGGTTCTTCAGCAGGTAATATATCATATTGATATTCCCATGTCATCCAACTATCAAAATTCTTAGTACCTGAAACTTTTTCAGCAGTAAACATATATATATAATAATAATCTTGACCAACTACTTCATACATATCTTTTATCCAATATTTTGGTTTTGTTGTTTTTGGAAATCTAAAATAAACATCTACTTGATCTCCAGCATTTTTCATAGCAGCATGCGCCTTTGTACTTATTAAAACATAACTCATTTCACCTGTTCTACCTCCATCTAACCAACCTTTACCCGTTCCAAATGCTCTTATTTCATCAATACTTATACCATCTGTTATTAATCCTGCGTTGGGTGTTATTACTTTAAATTGTGACGAAGAAAATGTTGCGAAATATTTTTGTGTTACGGTTTGATTTAATATCACATCTGTTTTATCGGTTCCATCCTTATCTTTAATTTTATATTCCGTAGATAAAGCAGCTCCTTTTGAACCATACGAATGTTGCCAACTAAACGCTGGCCAAATTTTATCTTGTGTAATAAACTCATCATTGGCAGATTCTTCATTTCCAACAGCATACATCCATATTGAATCCGCTGTTTTATATACTCTATTAGTACCACTTGCGGAATCACCCTGATCAAGCGTTCTAACTGTCATCGTTTTATATGACAGTCCTACATTATTATTAACACTTTTTACACCAGTTGTATGTTTATCAAATATCATTTTAAACCATACTGTACTATTCATACCAGGTGACCAAATATATACTTCATCGTTTATTACTATTGGTTGCGAATTTGTAAATGCTGTTTGATGAAAATAACCATGATAATTAACCTTTGATATAATTTTATCAGATACATTTATTTTAAAAAGTGTATTTACACTAACACTACCTAAATCATTATCCTTCTTTGCCCGTCGTTGTCCACCAATTAAATAAACATTTCCACCATGATAAAATATAGCACAATTAAATACACCGTAAAAATAAGAATTGGTCGATGCTTTTGCTGAATCATAACCTACATTATCATCATTTGTAGTATAAACTATTTGTGAACCACTATTTGTTGCCAAATCAATTTTATATAAAAAGGATTGTTTATTATAGTTGCTAGCATAACAATATAATTCATTGTTGTTTTGACATACTACCATATTGTAACCAGATAAACTAGGCGGGGTTCCGCTAATTGTAACAGTAGATAACGTATCCGTCGTTGGATCAAATTTTTGTATACTGGTTAAACTACTTGTAACATAATAAAAATTATTATTATAAATAAAACCATCTATTGGTGATGATAAATTTGTTATTACGGTTGACCAAGTAGAGGTTGTTTCTACAAATTTATATATTTTTGTGGTTGAATTTACATATAATGTGTCACCATGCTTCAACACCATACTTACACCTGTTGGAAATTTATTACTTCCTCCTTCATAATAACTTTGTGTTTCTATTTTATCAAATTTCTCACGTGTTATATCAAAAGAAACTACAACACTTTTTGCTGCTTGTGGAGCATATATTCTTTTCTCGCAAGTTGTAGTATATTTTAATAAATTTTCTCCACCCATATATCCATGATAATAACAATATACACTCATTGTTCCAAAATCACCACTCACTGTAACTGTAACATCGCCATAGTAAAAATCATATGTCCCATCGTTTGTTGTTCCCGATACTGCCTTTGTAAATTTCTTACTATCATCTCCTGTATACATTATATTTGCATTTCCATTATTTAAAATCGCTATTGGATGCCCCGATGGAACATCTTTAAATATGTAAGTATTTGTGTATAACCCATATTTCTTTGAAGAATCATAACTATTTTCACCATTAAATACATACTTATTTCCACCAGAACTAATTATATTTACTGTCGTATTTGTTGTAGCACATGTGACGTTTGTAGGAACAATACCACTTCCTAATTTTCTTTTTTCTTCTATATGAAACGAACCTTCACCAGTCCTTAAATCTGTGATTGTTTCACCATATGGTGTATTATATGTTTGATCTCCCCATCCTTTTGCTGCAGTTACATATACATTTTCTTGTGCTTCACTTGAAAAACTTTTAATATACTTTGTTCCATATCCTTTTAATTTTTTCATATCATTACTATTAGCTGTATAATTTATTGTAACTGTTTGACCATTCGTTATAGCACTAGACATCGTTAAAATAACATCACCCTCAATTATTTCAGCGGTAGATACTGCTGCCGAAACACCATTAACACTAACTGTGAAATCATTTTTATCAATATGTGTGTTTTTAACTAAGTCTTCTGAAAAATATACACCTATTTTTGTATTTGTTGTATCCGTAACATTATTTATAACTGCTGGCACGATAGCATTATGAAATTCTGGTGAATAATCAAAAGACATTTCAAGATAAGAAACTGAACCTACACGTTGATATTGAACACCAGCACCATAACCACCAGTTTCATGATCAAAATGTATCATTTTATTATTATACACATGTATTCCCATAGCACCATATGGTCCTGGGGTATGCATAATATGATTTGTTAATATCCAATGATTTTTTATTTTTTTATATGCTCTAATTGATTTCGACCAACTACGATAGACAATTGTATTTTTTTTAAAATATATATTATCACCATATAAGTTTACTGTGTCTGTGGGAAGTCTTATTAATCCATTTTCTTCATTTACAAATTTACCATTTTCATATTTCATAACGGTTATATTGTCATTTACATTTGTTCCTGAATTATATTTATTACCATTCCATATAGCAACTCTCAACCCAAATCCCGGACTATCATCAGCTGCGGCACTTCTCCACGCATCACTATTTGTATATCCCAATATATCTACTTCGTTATATGTTTCATTTACATCACTCCAAACATATATTTTACGACTTGAGCTATTTGTAATAATTCTTTTTGGTATAAAACCATTTTTATCACTTTCCATGCTTCCTGATACTGTCATTTCTGAATGTGAATCCCAACTATCAGTATTTGAATTGTAATAATGTCTGCTCGAACCTGTTAACAAATAATACTCTCCTGTTTTTGTTTTATATAATTTTGGTTGACTTCCTGCTACAAAACTATGATGCGTTGCGTTCCAAGTACCATTTGTTTTTTTATAAATACGTGTATGACTTGCACCACTTCCTTTCCAGTAAATAGCCATCCAATCATCTTTAACTGTTATGTGATTTGTACCAGTGCCCATATATAATGATTGTTCTTCAATGAATGTTGTATAATTTATATTAAAAATATTTTGGGTTCCATCGAAATCTGCTATCAATACTTTTTTTTGATTTACACCATTATAACCAGCTGCTGTATCGCCTGTTTTATGAGTACTAAAAACTAATGTTTTTCCATCCCAAGATCCATTATAAGCATGATATACCCAACTTCTTAAATCTAAATCATCGTAATACGAAATTGGTTTAAATCCATTATGACTTGCAAAAGACGCGCTAATTTTTTTTGAATACTGTTCATCCAAACTTTTATGTGTTTCGGTTCCAGAACGTGTTAATCCAGTATTTAAAGACGTGTAAAGGTCATAAGTACTATCACCCCATAATTTAAATAAATCCGCTTCACCTGGTATATAAGTTCCACAACATAACTGTTGGAATAAATGATTATCTCTTAAATTGTTAATGTTTGTATTATCACTGTATGAAGGTTGTACCCACATACTTGCATAATACCAAGCATATTTATATGTCATTGGATTAAACGCAAATCTAAAATGTGGATTTTTTACCATTTTACTTCCATTTGTTGTATAAGAACCTGCTCCAACCATAATATTATTTCCATTTTCAATCTTAACCGGATTTATAGAACTACCATTATCTAATATAAAGGCACCATAATCATTTATATTGGTTTTTAAATAAGAATTACCTACAATAATCCCTGAAGACATACCTGCTTCTTTATAACCAACAATAAATTTATGTCCAAAATTTGTATCTGCTGTAGAACCTTCTGTATTATAAACAAAATTTCCACTATTCAACTCATCGCTACTAGTTCCTTTATTTCTATTAAATGTAATAAAATGCCATTGGCTAGCCTCATTTGTTATATAATTTTCATTAAATTCATTACTCTGTCCAAATGAAGAAAAATTTTCTGCCGCGTTTCCAGCTTCATCAACAATATTCTTACTTGATGTTGCGTTTTTTGTATATGTAATATCAACTTGTTCAATATTAGAAATTGTTTCTCCATGTGTTATTACAACTCTACCAGACGTTGTTGAAATAGATGAAATTGATTTACTTACATTATCTAATTTAAAATCAAAATCAGCACTATCTATATTAGCATTATCGACTATATAATCGTCAAAAATTAAATCAATTGTACTAGAAGAACTAATAGTCTGTTGAACCACTCGTGGAGGTATATTATCAACAGCAGAAAAACTATCTACAACACCACCTCCATTTGTAGCAGATGCTGCTATATTTTTACTACTATCCGCATTTTTTGTATAAGATACTCTTATCAATTTTGGATTTGTTATTGTTTCCGAATGATCTATAATTAAATATCCAGCATTCGTCAATACACTATCAATTGTTTTACTAACACCACCCAAAAACAATTGAAAATCATTTTTATCAATGTTCGTATTTGTAGCCAGGGGTAACGAAAAATGTAAAGCTATCTTTGTTCCAAATAACATCTGCAACCGTGTATAAATTGGTTTTGACATTTCCTTATAAATAATAAAAATATTAAATATTTAAATACTCACTTGTCTAAATATTTAACAACAACAAATACTTTTTTTTGGAATTTCATAATCATCATCAATTATGGTTTCAATTTTGGCCATAGATTTTCGCTTCATTATCTTTTTCATTATGCTTTTATTATTAGAAATATCTTTACAAACTGCTTCAACTGCTTCCTCAATTGCCTTCTTTTTTTCATCTAAATCTTTAAATGGGTCCATTATATATCTTGTAAATTCGTTTAAAGCCAATGGATTTCTTTTATCTTTTTTATAACAACAACATCTAATACCCAAGCAAGTATGTTTTCTCTTATGATCTGCTATTTCCATTTCACATTTAAATATATCATCAATTAATGTAAAAGCGTTTTTCAATAATAATATTTTTTTTGTCAAATATCTTTTTTTTTCATAACACATAAATATTCTTTCTTCTATTTCTTTTTTATCATTACAAGCGATATTTTCACATTTTATTTTTTTCTTTAACCACGCTATTGTATTAATTTCGTCACGCATTTTGGTTATTTGTTCTTTACGACAATTTTCTATTTTTTTTATAATTGAAAATACATTTGTGTTGTATATTATCGAATACTGATATCTAATTTTACGTGGTACTATAAATTGATTAGTTTCTTTGATTTCTTTAATTTTCGTTTCTATATCTGATATTTTCTTTTCAAGTGGTTGAACATGATCACTTTTCTGACTTCTAATTTTATCATCATTATCACCAAATAATAAATAATACCCGGAGGAAAATTCACACATTGATTGTAACTTATCGTATTGATGAGATGTAATTTTATGCGCTTCAGCCTGAGCATCTAATTTCATATAACTTACTACCGCCAATAAAAAACTGATAAACGCATTTAATATGCTTATTGCTAACGAATCCCACCAAAAAGCATCTAAAGCACTAGAACAAACAGATGCTGTTGCTGATAAAAATATAGCAGGCAGCATTAATTTATCTAGTCTAGTTTCGCAATAATGTTTTGATTCCATATAAATTAATTTTTGACCTTTTACATAACTTGCCAATATATCCATAGCAGAAGAATAATATTCGTTTGAATCATAATATAAATAATTTATTTTGTTTCGCAAACTAATATATGTTTCTTTTTTTTGATGTCCCATACCACTCATTCCCTCATCACCATTCTCATCGTCACTTATATCTAATATTTCTATTGGTAATTCTTGTATATCTAATTTTACTTTTCCTTTTTTATCGATTGTAATTTTCTTTTTTATTTTTTTGGTAATTTATTTTTGCCATTTGTGAATTTTTTATCAAACATGGGTCTTTCTAACTTTAACATTGGTTTTTTTTGTTCTTCCATTTCAACTATTTTCTTGTTTTCTTCAATTAAATTTTTTGACGCGTCCATTAATATAATGTTATACAAAAAATTATATTAATAAATTTTTATACGATTTATCTAATAATCCTATACTTATCATTTGATCTATAAAATAATAATCTTTTATATATATTTTTTTTAAATTGCTTATAGCTATATTACTTAAATATTTCATATGTAGATTTTCTTTATTCCATTTTTTTTTTCCAACAGTGTCATAATTGGATAAATGAAATGGTGAAATATTATTTCTTTTGCAAAATATTTCATTAATATCTGTTTGCAATCGTTCAAATCTTAATATATATTTAATATCTTTCAGTTTTATTTTTTCAAACCACACATTATATCCATTTTTTATACAATTGATATATTCAAATGCTTTCAATGCTAACTCTCTTTTAATCAAATCTTTTGATGTTATTGATTCCGCTAAAATATTAGGTGTTGGAAAATGTTTGTAAAAAAATTTATATTGTTCTTTTATACCATAATCTTCTGACCAATGTTTTGTTAACATATTAACTATGAAAAACATATGTGTAAACCCTGAAATATAGCGAGTTATGGGATCTCTTATAATAAAGAATAAATTATCCAAAGGCTTATTTACATTTTCTATGTAATGATTACAAAATATAGGCAGTCGTCTCATTTTTATATATTGTGTTAAACTTCTACCTCCTGTTTTTTGAACATGTAAAAAATTAATTGTTTGTTTATTTGAAATAGTATTTTTTAAAGAAAAATCATAATTTATATAAGGCAATTGAAAATTATGTAATTTATCTTCATGAATCTTTTTATTATTTGTTTTATTTTTTTTTGGTTTTACCTCTTTTTTTATTATTTTTTTGTTTTCATTTATAGTATTAATCATGGGTATGTGTATTATTTGGCGTGTTTTTATACGTGTTTTTCTAGGTTTTCTTTTGATATTTGTCAATCCTTTCTTCTCTCTAAATATACCAGTATACATAATTTATATTCTTATTTTTATTCTTCAGTGGTGTCTAATGCTGATTTGACTAAAATTTTTCCTGAAATATTTTTTTTAATTAATTTATGATTTTCTATTCGTTCCTGAGCATCATAGCTACCTACCGATTTTTTAACTATTTCATGCCACTCTTTTAATAAACTTTCATCATTTAAATAATTTGGATGTTGTTCTTCCCATTCCTTTATTTTTCCCAATTGTTTATTTGAAATTGCTTGAATCGTATTATCTATTTTGTTATTTTTATCTTGATGCCATTTATTTTCATCTTTAATATAAAATTGTAAACGCTTTTTATCACTACAATGAATGGGTCGTTCGGTAGTTTTCATATCTGTTAAATATTTCATAAATATATTACTAATTCCTTCGGTATATCCATATTGTTGTGTATATAAAAGATCTTCATTCGAGATTTCTATTTTTTGAACAAAATCTGTTAAATTCATTGCATCTTTACAATGTTCGTTTAAAAAAACATTGATAGATATTTTATTATTATTGTTATTTCCAACATTCTTTGATAATTCTTCATTTTGTTTTATTAATTGTTCCATCATTTCTAATTTCTTTTTATCAGATGATAGAAAATCATTTAATGTTTTAACCATATCAGGGTTGTAATTATTTGCGGATTTATTTGCGGATTTTTTTATTATTGTTTCAATATTATTTTTATGTTTTTTTTTACAATTTTTCTTATGTCGTGATAAACCACTCTTGTATTTATAAGTTTTATTACAATATTTACAAACAAATTCAACAGTTTTTACTGGTTTTGTTATCATTTCGTTATCATTTGTTATCATTTTGTGATTTTTTATATGTTTACGTGTGGAAATATGTTTCATCCAATCTTTCTTATCACGTGTATAATAATCACAAATTGTACATGAATATTCTTTCCGGATTTTTGCGGACATTTTGTTATCTTATATATGATAACACGAAAATCCGCTAAACCAATTTTTTTATTTAGTTATTAATTATTTGTCCGGATTTTCCCCTACATATTTTCATTTTCATGATTTAATTTTTTTTTTATTATTCCTAAATTGTAATGGTATATTTTCCGGATTTTTCGGACAAATAGTTACCATTTAGTTACCATTTTTGATAATGTAGGTAAAAATATAATACACTTTGTGTAATTGGTTACTATAAATAGTAATAAATTATATTGTTATTTTTAATTTTGATTTTCCGGACAAAAAGTTACCATTTTGTTATCATTTTGTATTTGGTGAAAATTAATAATATTTTCAGTTTTTCCGCATAAATATTACCTTACCATAAAGGACCTACATACTTTTTATCAAAAATTTTCCTTTTGTGATTATTATGGTGTAAATTAGAAAAGTCATGTTTTTTCATATAACTTTAGTCATATATGCATATCTGGACATTTTTAAAATGTCCAAATTTAACAAATCCAAAATACTTTCTGAAAAATAATAAAATTCCCTAAGTTAGTTTTTTATATAATATAATTTATATATTTAAAGAAATAGTGCGTTTTTTTAAGCTACATAATATCTATACTATTATTAAATGGATACTGAGATATTAAATTTATTAAAATTATGTCCATGCTTTGAAAATATTAGTGAAGAAAAAGAATTAAATGGGTTATGGATACCTAGAGACATTTTGATACGTAATGATGATAATTATGAAAAAATGTGGAAAGAATTACCAAATATAAAAAAAATATATAGTTCATCATCGTTAACATCTTTACAAAATAACGCAACACTTACACAAAAATGGCCCATGTTGAATTTGATTCGTCAGATATTAAAAGTTAATGGATACATTATGAACCCAATACGAAAGAGTGATGGTTATGATAAAACCGGTAAAAAAAAATATAAAAGATATTTTTTAATTAAAAAACAACTTTAAAAAAATATATATATTACATATAATGGAAGATAATACAAAAAAAATAATGCTCGTTTCAACAATTTTAGGAACTTTAGCGGCTGCGACATTTGGATATAAATACTATTATGAAGAAAGTCCACAGCGTGAAAATAATTCTACAAATACTATGAAAAAACAAGAAACACAGAAGATTAAATTACCAAAAGGAGAACGAACAAAAGAAAGAACCAGTTTTCTTAGTTCATTTACACAAACAATCGGATTTGGCAATAGATCTAGTAAAAATCCTGATGAAAATACAACTAAAAAAGAAGTTACATTGGAATTACAAGAAAAAAAATTAAAAACAGATGATAAAACATGGCCAACATTTAATTAAGTTATAAATTTTCAAACTTATTAATCCAATACCATCCTGGCCAAGTACATAAAATAACATGTATATAATTTTTATATTTACTTTTAAATAACCATTGATTTGATATAAAACAACATGCTAGAAAATATCCATACAATGCTGAATTTGGAATATAATAACGAATAATCAACGATTGAATAAAACAATTTCCTATATCCAAGTACCTGAAATAATTATTGTCACAATTTAAATAAAGTAAACTTCCAAATAATAAAATAAAAAAAGAATTTAATTTAAATGGATTGTAATAAAAAGAATAAATATATGGGGTCAACCCTATGAGTGGAACTATATTAACCTTCATTACAAGTATATTTCATTTATGTTTAAATGTATTTATAAATAATTTAAAGTGTACGTCATTTTATTATTTAATGAATACACCTATTTTATGTGGATTTATATTGTTCAATATTTATAATAATTTTATGAGAAAATGTTTAAAATCAATTGCTAGAAGTACGGCAACTGAAATTTTATATGATAAATTGCTAGAAAATTTATTTGTTCCAGGACTACATTGTTATATCGCAAACGTTAATATTTTATGTTATCTTTTTTTTCAAGAACCACGATCTCTAGAAGTAGCATATATAGTTTCTACATCATATTATCTATTTGATACAATGAGGATAATAAATGATTATCATTATAATGTATTTGATAATTTATTTTTATTACATCATATGTTAAGTATAGGATTAATACAATATAACATATCGTATTATGGATCTTCATATTATATTGTTGCTGAATTATCAAATATATTTTATTTCCCAATGTATTACTGTATTAAAATGAATATAACGGGAAATATCAAAAAAATATTAGCCATATCACAATTGGTTTCGTATATTTTTTGTCGTGTATTTGTTATTTCGTATATTTATTATTTATCATTTTTTATTGATCCAATGTATTCGATTATTATTGGATTTCCAATATATTTAATGGGAATTATATGGTCTTATCATTTGTATATGAATTTTTAATATAACAATTCTATTTAAAAAGAAAATTGTTATATAGATTAATGTATTTATCATTGATTACAGGTGTAATTTTATATATATGCTATAATATAGTATTATCTAATACAAGTGTAGAAAATATCGATAAAATATTAATAAATTTAATTTCGGCAGCGAATTGTTATTTTGTCTCGTGGTATCTTACATTATATTTTTATAATAATGAAACAATAACAGAATATAAAGATTATTGTATTATTTTTGGTAATATTTATTATACATATGACGCAATAAGAATGATTAATTCAAAATTAACAAAATCTAGATCAGTGTTAATTTGTCATCATATATTTGCTATGTATGTATTAAATAATGGTTATCAATATGTATATATATTATTTTATCTAGCTGAATGTTCCATGTTATTTCATTATCCGGTTTATTATTTAAAAAAAACAAATAGTAATTATACAAATTTATTATCAACATTTCAATATTTACAAGCAGCGACATATATTCCAATACGATGTTTTGCGTTTTTATATGTATATTATTTGTCATTTTTTACACATTCATTGTATATAAATTTGATAGCACTACCTATATATTTAATGGGTGTAATATGGAGTTATAAATTATACAAGGATTGTAAAAAAATATCATAATATTGTATATGTTTAAGTATGAAGATATAGGTTGGGTCTTTATTTATGTATGTGCTTTTGGTTTTAGCGATTTTTTTGTTAAAAAATTTATCAAATCAAATATAAATTATTTATTTTATTATATATTGATCGGAATAGTCGGGGTAATAATAATTTCGATGTGTAAAAAAATTGAAAAGAAATCATAATGATTATATATATCAATAATCATTATGAAAACAAGGAGCGGAAAAACTTACGATTTAAACAAATGTTATTTGTGTAAAGATTTTTATGCAAATATTAATTTTAATAATTTATGCAGTAAATGTTGTTGTAAAAAATATCCAAATAAAATGAAACAGATAAAATCAGTTAGCTATTTCATTGATAAAGACGATGAAATTAATTTAATAAACGAAAATACTATACCAGAAACTAATGGAATGTATAAATATTTAATTAATAATTTAAAAAAGCACGGTGGTAAAAATACGATTCAAAATCATATAGCAGAAATGTTATTCATGATATGTTTTACAAAAAAAAAAGGTATATCAGCAAAACAAGCATCATCGATTTATCATTTATCAGGATTAACTACCCAAACACATTGGAAATTTCAACATTTATTAGGAGGATTTATATATGATTATTGGAATATTAGATCAAGTCAAAATGGAGGTCTAGCAGAATGTTATTATGGCGAATATAAGCCATTAAAAAAAGATATAAACGATATTCGTATTCCTGCTGCTTTAATACCAATATCTACTAGAGAATGGAAACGAAATAAAAGAATGGTAGAGAGATATAACTTCTGGTATAAAAATACACCGACCACATGTAAACTTCATAATATGTAAATTTATAAAATATTCATACAATATATAATGTGGCAAGTAATTTTAGGATTTAGCGCGGGTGTTTATGTAGGAACATATTACAATTGCAAACCTTATATAAAACAAATACATTTTTTGATAAAAGATAAATTACCAGAAGAAAAGGATGATAAAAAAAAATAAATATTTTATAAAACTATTTATTTTTTATATATTATATTCTGGAATATGATAGGTTCCATCATCATCAAGTTTCCAATGTGCTATTCTTCTAGGATTTTCCATAGCTTTCATTATGTCATTTGGTTCATATACATTATTATTCTCATCAATGTAATAAATAATACCTTTGATATCTTGTGCCCAAATTTGAATTTGAACTTTATTATTTTCTTCACTCTCTTTATTAGTTTGAATAGTTCCATGTGGACATCCTTTCATATGAGTTCCACAAAACATTAAACCTTTTCTTTTTTTTCTAGTACATTGTTCTGAATTAGCACGTAGAGCATGACATCTTTCATATAAAGGAACTACATTTTTTACTCTTTTTCTTTTTTGTAAATCAATAGTATTAATTTTTAAGTTGTCATAATCATAGATCATTTGTATTAAACTATTGATAGCTTTATTTTTGTCATCGCTCATATTACCTGAATTTTTATCATTAATGTAAATTTTTTGAATTTCACCAATAATACTTTCTTTAAATGTTTTACACCATGCCTGGACTTTTGTATTAAGTTTACGTTCCATATTTAAAACATATAAATTAAAAAACATTTAAATCAATTTTTTAATTATTAAACCAAAAACTTCCAACTTCCTTTGGCAAAATAATATACATAATAAAAACGATATTCAACCATATTTGATAAACCATAATATTTTCTCTTTTTGAGTATGGGAAAAATCGTATATATATTTCAAAAACCATGTTAAGAAATACAATACCTATTATTATCTTGAAGATATCCATAATATATATTATTAAAATATTAAAAGTTATTGTATTTTATAATTTTTATATTTGTTATTATGAAATTCTCCCAAAGATTCTACGTTAACATCATGAATAGTTAGTGGTATAAATCGATCTTTTGTTTTTACAATAATATCAGTATTTGTATAATGAAAATGTCCATCTAATTTTTTAAATGGAATTTCACCCAATAAGACAGTATCAATATCATCTTCCCATTCGAATTTATATTTAACTTGTTTATTATATTTTGTCTTAACATCATTATTGTCGTATAAGTCTATTATTTTTTTAAATGTAGAATTAGTTTCTCCTCGCAATGTTTGAGCATTTCCTAAAAATATAGCTGTTCTAACCACCTTAGATTTTAAATATTTTCCATTATTATTTGTTATTTGTATTTTATTGAAATAAGCCGGTTTATAATTATTCGTCCAGCAAGAAAGTCGTAGAGATTTTGTAAAAGAACTACTAAAATTATAATAAGGGCCAAACATACTATATAAATTTCTATCTATTAGTTCAAAATTTTTATTAATTAATTTATAATATCCACCTTTATAACCTACGACGGGAATTTCCAATTTATGATTAATATCATTGTAGAATACAGTTAAATATATTATACCAGGATTATCTAAAAATAAATTTGATACTGTTTCATGAATAGGATAATTGAGTATTTCTTTTTTATTACATATTTCATCGATTAACCCCCACCAATATTTTGTATTTTCTTTTAAAAGTGGAGTATATTTAATTGAAACATTATAATTATAAAAAATGTACAAATCATTATTCTTTTCAACAAATCCTTTACAATCTAGCTTAGCATTAAATATATTGGTTATAGTTTTTTCAGCAATTTTAATAGGATTACCTGAAGTATATGTTATATATGGAAATGTGAGTAAGTTGCTAAAATCATTATTACTATTCGGTTGTTTATATAAAAAATATTTTAAATGCGTGTGTAAAAATTCCTCTGATGCTTGTATGTTATAAATACAAAGATAAATATGATTATTTTTTTTGATATTCATTTTTTTTGATATAGGTTTTATATATTTTTCAATTTCATAATTTGGTACCAATTTTATTTGTTTTTCTTTCCACGACGGATGCAATGAAAATAGTGAAAATTGTGAATTATCCATATATATATACAATATATGAATAATTATAAATTATTTTATATTTATTTAATTTTTGGTATTTTTCTTCTAATATTTTCTTTTTCCTTTATTTCTCTTGTTTCCATGATAAATTTACTCAATTCTTTTGCGGTATTTTCATCATTTTGAAAATATTTCAATAAAGAATTCAATAAATGTTTTTTACTCAAAGGTGCTTTTGATTTAGTTTTTGAGTAAATTAATTTACCTTCACCGGTGTTCCAACAATCAATATCATTATTTTTCATAACACCGACCAATTCTTTTGTTAATAATTTTTTTTGTTCCCTTCTATTTTTAATTTCTTTTTGTAGAAGTTTAATTTCATTATCTAATCCTATCCAGCTTTTTATATTATTAATTAATTCAGTTTTTTCAGTCATTATATATAATATAATTGTCTTTTTATTATATTTATATTGTTATTTTATTATTTGTAAGTGAATGATCTTGATAAAACATACCACTTGGTTCTGTTAAATCAATAATCTCATTTTTAAGTTTCATTTTTAATTTTATTTTTTTGTTCTTCTTTTTCAATTTGTTAGATACCTTTTCAATATTATCCAATGGATTTTTATTTATTATTTTTAAATGTTGCTTACAATAATGTTGGGAACTTAAAGCATTTCTACTACAATTTTTACCAGCATTTTTACCAGAAGTCAAAATATATTCACATTTAGGTTTAGAAATGGAATTTATATTTTGAGCAATGGTTTTATGATAAGAACAATATTTTGTTCTACATGGTCTACCACATACCATACCTTTTCTTTTTCCAGTTTTAAATTTTGCCTTACAATTATATGCCTTCATACAAAATTTAACAGGATAATTAACTCCGTTTATTTCTGGATAATTATCTCTATGAGGTAATAAATGGTTCTGGATCTTCCTACAATAAGGACATTTAATTTGTTTTCTTTTTAATTTTGTTACTTCTAAATGATTGGGATTAATTTTTTGTGCTTTAATTTCATTGAAAATATATTTATAGTTAAATTTATGGTCGCAGTATAATTTTATAAAATTTTCTTCTAGAGGTAATCCACTAATCAAACAAGTATTTTCATTGCTTTCATCATCATCACATAATGTTTCTAAAAAATTTGTAAAAATTGAATTATTCATATAATTTATAAAAAAAAATTCTCTTTATATGAATTATATAAAGAATGTCAAAAGAATGGGCTACACCAACATGGTATTTATTTCATACAATAGCATCGCGATTAGATGAAACATATTTTAATTCGCATTTAATTGAATGTAAAAACTTGGTTCAAAATATTTGCGGAAACTTACCCTGTCCAATATGTCAAAATCATGCTATATATTATCTTAAAACAACCAATTTCCATAGAATAAGAACTTTAGCACAGTTCAGAGAATATTTATTTATATTTCATAATTTTGTAAATACACAATTGGGGAAAAAAAAATTCACTAAAGCCGAAATGGAAAAATATAACAGAGCAAATATTGATAAAATTATACTTTTGTTTTATCATAAATTTAAAGCACATTATAGAACGGGTACTAGTTTTGTTGGTTGGAGAAGACGAAAAGCTTTAGGTGATATTGCGAATAAATTATTAAAAATGAGATCTCATATGAAATAATTAAAAGTTATCTTTTTGGACACATTTGAATTTAGTTCTACTAACTTTACATTTTTTTTTAGTGGATTTATCATCTTGAAAATATAATAAATCCATTCCATTTTTATCTTGAACAAATTTTACTAAGAAAAACCAAATAATACCCAATATTGAACCAAATAGTAAACCTGCTAAAATATCAGGACCATGTGAACAATACAACTTTATTCTATAAAAACAATTAACAGCAATCATTAGCATAAACAATAACAAAGTTAAGAAATTATATGTTCCCAATATAAACATATTTAGAATAACATACATCATTGTAAATGATAAAAATAAAGTATTAAAATCAGGACTAGAATATTTGTTATATTGATCACCAAAACCAAACATATTACAAACATCTGTTTTACCATTCCAACTTATCGCCGGAGTTATAGACCCTAAAGAAGGCCTAGCAATAATACCCAAAAAAGAAGCTATTATCGCTCCAAATAAATAAACGATACCTTTAATATTCCCATTAAAAAAACTATCAAATACAAGATACGAACTTATTAATAGAGGTGAAATCATACTTCCAAATGGAATTAAATATTTAATGTTAAGACCCATATATAATATTATTATATAAAAATAAGTTCAAAAACCTGTTGTATTTTTTCAACTGGATAAAATGAAATGTCTTTTAACAACTCTTTTTCTTTACATTCATCTTGAAACTTTTTAAAATCTTTTTCATTTTCAAGTGGAAATATAAAATTTTTCACACCAGCACGAATGCCACCTAAAATTTTAAGATCCAAACCACCAATAGCAGTGACATTACCCTGTAAATCAATTTCTCCGGTAATAGCAAACAAGTTATTAATTTTTTTATTATTTAAATAACTATAGATACATACAGTAATAGCCGTTCCTGCTGATGGACCATCTTTAGGAGTAGCTCCTTCGGGACAATGTATATGTAAACCATTTTGTTTTGTTGATTTGAATTGTTTTATCAATTTTGTTTGTTGCTTTTTATCAGTTAATTTCCATGCTAATGTTTTTGCTACATTCATACTTTCTTTCATTACATCCCCTTGCATTCCGGTTAATTTTAAGTCTAAAATATTATTTGAAGGCATTGGAACACATTCTATTAAAATAATTCCACCCATACCCAATGAGTTAGCCCATAGACCATTTATAACACCAATATGACATTCAGGATCAATTTCTTTATACCGAACTATATGACGGTCTTTTAAATATTTTTTACATATATCATCTTTAGTTAATTCTATAGGGATATCGATAAGATCAGTATCATCTTTCAAAATTTTTAAATTAATTTCACTTATAATTTCAAATAATATTTCTTTTAATTTACGAACACCTGCTTCTTGAGTATAATTTTCAATGATATATTTAATAATTTCATCACTCATATTTAAAACGTTTGATAAACCCACTTTACAATATAATTCTGGTAAGATATGTTTTTTCGTTATTATAATTTTATCTTGTATTGATAAACTTTTAAATTTAACACGATGAATTCTATCTAATAAAATTTTATCAATTAATTGTGGATTATTATAAGAAAAAATAAATAATACCTTACTCAAATTCAAATCTACACCACTGAAATATTTATCTTGAAATTGTTCATTTTGTGTTGGATCGACTAAATGTGTTAATATACCTATAATTTCTTTACCATGTTCAGTATTACTTACTTTATCAAGTTCATCAATAAATATGATGGGATTCATACATTTATTATCCATTAATATATCAACAATTCTTCCCCATGTTGACCCTACGTAAGTATAATTATGTCCACATAATGTGCTGCCATTACTAGAACCTCCAAGTGCAATAAAAGAAAATGGACGCTCGTCACCATTTTCATCTTTTAAACATTTTGCCAAACCATTTTTAGCCAATGACGTTTTACCAACGCCTGGAGGTCCTTCAAATCCAAAACAGTATCCAGTTTGTTCACCATTTATCCATTGTCCGATTATTCGTTCAATTTGTCTTTTTGCGTTATCATGTCCATGAACAGATTTATCCAAAGTTTTCTTAACATTTTCCAATTCAATATTTATTTTAGACCATAAATTAAAAATTTCTTGAAAATTATGATTAAATTTAGTAATTGAAGGTATATTATACTTATTTTGGAATTTTAAAATTAATTCATTCATAATGCTTTCATTGTCTTTATGCTTTTCTATAAATTTAATAATATGAGTTTTCATATAATTTGTTTTTTTTCCAGAGTGACAAATTTTATTTTTTTTTAATGAATATTTTTTGACAATGCCATTAATATAGCATATATTAATAACCAAATTTTCTCGTTTACCAGTAGTATACAATACCTTTAATAATTGTATATTTTTATCTTTAATCTCATCAATATATTCTTCGTTTAAATACGTTAAGTATTTTTTAAGTTCAATGCTTGAATATTTCGTTTTAATAGGTATTTTCAAATCCGTATCTATATTTTTTAATTCTATCAATAATTTATTCAACTCTTCATTTGTTTTTTTCATAAAAAACAACAATGGTTCTCGCTTATAAATATTAAATGGGATTTTAAGTAAACCATCCAAATAATTTTTTGCCTTTGATCCAGAGTCTTCTGATTTAGCTTTTACTTCTTTTAATTTATTCATTGCTTTTTCCTTTACAATATCGTTAGCTTTCATCAGACAAATTTGTTGTTCGATTGGAATACGATTTGTATCAAAGTTTGATAAATTTTTTGTATATTTTATAGTTGTTTCCATTGCTAATCTAAAATATTTTTTTATAATCCATGGTAAACTATCAAATAATAATGTTTGTTCAAATGTGTCTATTGTATTATTGTTTTCACTAGATAATAAGTCATATAATAAATATGCCATGTATTGAAATTCAGGTTCGTCTTTTTTAATTAACAATTGAATAATTGTATTTCTTTGAATATATAATTCACTATTAATAAATTCTTTAATTACTTGTGAAATTGTTTTTTGTTTTATTAATTTAGTTTGGTTAATATAACCAGAATATCTATGATATAAATCGGTATTATTATATACAAGAATTTCTTTTAATGTTAGCGATTCTATAAATCGGTCAAATGATTTAATTTGATATATTTTTTCAATGGGTTTCTTTTTTTTTATATTATTAATCTTATTTTCAATAAATTTATCATTAATAAATTGTAATCCAATGTCATCAACTATCGCTGAAATAATTAATGTTTTTTTTTCATCGGGATTTTGAAAACAAATTTTAATACCATATACCTTTGTTAAAAAATTTTGTTGTGTTCTGGCCAAATCAAAACAATCCAATGTTTTAGCTTGATCAACAATCATATAGTCTTCTACAATTCTATTTTTCATTAATTTACGGTTTGTATTTTTAGATATTTTATGAGAGTCTTTCCATACAAGAACTTTATATTTGATGGGATGAATAAATGTATTCATTAAATTATACTGATTTTCGTTCTTTTCTTTCAGTGATTGTAAATATTCTTTTCCATAACAAACATTTATAACATCATCAAGATGTTCTGTCCCATATAATTTAAATATGGACGAAAATTCATTGTTTATTTTTTGTACTCTCTCAAATAGATCATTATAGTTTATTTTATTATTGGTTTGTAAGATAGTTTGAATATTTATTATATTATTTTGTAATGATTCAATATTTTGTAAACAAATATTGATATCACTAGCACCAATAATATCCATAGTTTTGTATTTGTAAACAGAATTTATCGTTTTATAAACTATTTTTTGAAATTCATTTGTTTTTTCTACTAAAAATGAATGATAATCCGATTTTTTGCTAAAAGACTTGCCAGAACTTTTGATTTTTAGATTTTTCATTAATATATATTGCGAAAATATCTTTTTATTTTCTTTTTAAATAAAATAGTTAACGATTTATATTTATTAAAACAATTTAGAAATTATACAATATATATTATAATTGAAATGGGAATACCTAGTTATTTTTCACATATAGTTAGAGAATATGGAGACATTATAAAAAAATATAATAAAAAAAATATGCAAATAGACAATTTGTATATGGATAGTAATTCAATTATTTATGATAGTTTATTTTCATTATTACATACTTACGATGGCGATAATGAAAAATTTGAAAAAAAATTAATAGAATCAATAATAATAAAAATAGAAGATTATATCGGTACAATTGAACCTAGAAATTGTTTGTTTATAGCATTTGATGGTGTTGCTCCGGTTGCTAAAATGGAACAACAAAGAAACAGACGTTATAAATCATTTCTAGAAAGCGAAATTAAAAAAAATTTAGATAAAAATTACAAGAAGACATGGGATAGAACAGCAATTACACCTGGAACTCAATTTATGGAAAAATTGAGGGAAATAAAAAAGCATTTCGCAAAAAATGCTAAAAAATATAATTTAAATAAAATAATAGTATCTTTACCTGATGAAAAAGGAGAAGGAGAACATAAAATTTTTGAATATATTAGAGAAAATAAGGTTTCACATCATTCAGAAACAACCGTTATATATGGATTGGATGCGGATTTAATTATGTTGTGTATTAATCATTTATCAATTTCAAAGCATATATATTTATATAGAGAAACCCCGGAATTTATTAAAAGTATTAATAGTAATTTGGAGCCAAATGAAGATTATATTTTAGATATACCAAAAATGGCACAAATATTAACAAAAAAATTAAATGGATACAAAAGACCATCTACAACAATAGAAAAAAATAAATTATATGATTATATTCTTATTTGTTTTTTTTTAGGGAATGATTTTATGCCACATTTTCCCTCCATGAATATAAGAACAAATGGGATAAATATTTTATTAGCTGCGTATGAAAATACCATAGGAAAAAAGAAGACAAATTTAACAGATGGTAAGAAAATATTTTGGTCAGAAATTAAGCATTTTTTAGAACATATCAGTAAAAATGAAGAAACGTTCTTAAAAGATGAATATAAAAAACGAGAAAGATTAGAAAAAAGAAAAATACCTTCATCTACTGTTGAAGAAAAATTTAAAAAATTTCAATTAATCCCTACAAAAAAACGAGAAACAGAGATTTTAATAGATCCATATAGCATTGGATGGGAAAATCGCTATTATAAGTATTTATTTGATATTGAGCCTACAGAAGAGTGGAAACAAAAAATATGTATTAATTATTTGGAGGGATTAGAATGGACTATGAATTATTATACAAATGAATGTGTTGATTGGAAATGGTTTTATCATTATAAATACCCACCATTGTTAAAAGATTTGATTAAATACGTTCCGTATTGGGACACTAGTTTTTTTGAAAAAAAAATATATAAATCAGTTCATCCATATGTTCAATTGAGTTATGTTTTACCCAAAAACAGTTTACATTTATTACCAAAAAAAATCCAAACAAAATTATTAACAGAAAAAAAAGAATATTACAATAATAATTGTAAAGCTTATTGGGCATTTTGCAAGTATTTTTGGGAATGTCATATTGATTTACCACATATAAATATAGATGAATTAGAAGCATATATTGAAAATATAAGTTAAAGGAATTATCTTAATAAATATATATGCCTGCTAAAAAAATAGAAATGACAAAAAAAGAAGAGTTACAAAATTTAGTGAAAAGTGAAAGATATGTTATTGTTAAAGTAACAGCAACATGGTGTGGTCCATGTAAAAGAGCACAACCACTTATTGATGAATGGTTGGAATCATTACCAGACAATGTTATTTATGTAAAAGTTGATGCTGATAAAGGAAGTGAAATATCGAATATATTAAGAATAAGATCAATACCAACATTATTAAGTTATATAAATGGTGATCCTGTTGATGTATATTCAGGAGGTAGCGATGAAGTAATAAATAAATTTTTCTCCAAATTTAAAAAACATTTATCTTAATAAATATTATAATGGTTTGTTCAATATCTTGTACGTTGGCTTTTGCTTTTATTATTGCAAGCGTTTATACTTGTATGTTTTCTGATAAAAAAGAGTTACATAAAAAATACATGGCACTATTGGATAACACAAAAAAATTAAAATATAAAAAGATAGTTCAAGAAAGAAAATCTATATACTTTAAAGGTTTTTCATTAGGTTTAGCTTTAGCAATAGGTTATTTGGTATATAAAAAAACAAAATTAGTAAGACCTCATAAATGGGGAACTATATGTACTGTTTTAGCGATAGCATTTGTAACAAATTATTTTTTTTATATTTTATATCCTAAAAGTGATTACATGATAATGCATGTAAATAGCCAGGAAGAAAAGTTAGCATGGTTAAAAATATATAGAAGTATGCAGTATAATTATCACTTTGGTTTTGTTTTAGGATTAATTGGTGTAATGTTTTTAGGTAATTCGATTTGTTAAAATAAATAAAAAATCATAATTTTTTATATGGACGACTTTGATTTAGAAATAGAAAATTATGATTTGCGAGAAATATTAAATCTATTCAAAATTGATTATAATTTTGATAGTATTGATTTAAAACGAGCACAACGAACCGCTTTAAAAATGCATCCGGATAAAAGTAATTTACCAAAAGAATATTTTATGTTTTTCAGGAAAGCATTTCAGATAGTTCAACAAATATATTACTATAGGAATAAAAAATTACAAGATAGTAAAAATAAGGAATACACAGTAGATGTAAATAAAGAAAATAAAGAACTATTAAAAAGTTTGGATGGTAAATCAGTAAAAGAATTTAATATATGGTTTAATAGTGCTTTTGAAAAGGTTAAAGTTTCGGATAAAAATCAAGATTCTGGATATGGAGATTGGTTTAAGTCAGATAAAGACATACATAATACAGAAGGAGCAAAAATGAATGATTTTGAAAGATTATTTGAGAAAAGAAAAACAGAATGTAAATCACTTGTAGTTAGAAAAGAAATTGATGATAATGAAAAATCGTCAGGATATATGTTAGAACGATCAAAACCTCAATTATATGAATCTAATATGTTTAGTAAATTGCAATTTGATGATTTAAAGAAAGCACATACTCAAACAGTAGTCCCAGTTACCAGGGAAGATTTTTTAAATAAACCACAATTTGGTAGTTTAGATAGTTATAAAAGGCATAGAGCAAATCAAAAATTAAGATCAATGACTAGAGATGAAGCAAGAATATATTTAGCAAATAAAGAATTAAACGATGGTAAAATGAACACAGAAAGAGCATATAATTTGTTAAAACAAGATGAACAAATGAAATCAGCAAATGAAAAATGGTGGAGCCATTTAAAACAATTGAAAAATTAAATTATTTATATTAATATATATAGATGTATGATAGAATATATAGATTAATAATAATATTTGTTGTATTGTCTACAGCAGGTATGTTGTATAAACGTTTTCAAGAAAAATTTAAAACAGACGAAGATGAAGCAAAATATAAATTGATTGAAAAATATTTATTACATCAAAACAAGACGTTTAAAGAAAAACCAATTTTATGGATATTCAATGATTATGATATAAACCAACGTTCATGGAAATCATTTGGTTCTCGTAATAGTAAAAATTTAAATGCTCCATATATTGAATCATGTGTAGAATCGACTATCAAACATTGTCACGAATCATTTAATATTGTTTTAATTGATGATAATTCTTTTGATAAGATTTTACCCGGATGGAATATAGATATTTCTAAAATTACAGCACCCATTAAAAAACATATTAGATTATTGGGTGTAGCTAAATTATTATATTATTATGGTGGTATGGTTATGCCAAATTCAACAATTGTAATGAAAGATCTATTACCAATATATAAATCAGGATTATTGGATAAAAATTTTTTTACGGTTGAAACAACTAATAGAAATGTCACATCAGAACAAGTTGATTTTTTTCCTAATTGTGATATAATGGCATGTGTAAAAAATTCTAAGACAATGGAACAATTTGTTCATTTTTTAGAAAATTTAAATTCAATTGATTATACCAATGAAATGGATTTTTTAGGACAAGCAAATAGATGGTTGTATAAAGGCATAATAGGAGATAATATATTTTTGATGAATGGTAAAATTTTTGGAACAAAAGATAAGTTTAATAAAAATATATTAATTGAAGATCTGTTAGGTGAAAGCTATGTCCATTTCGACAATGATTTTTATGCAATATATATTCCACACGAAGAAATTTTAAAAAGAAGTAAATATCAATGGTTCTCAAGATTATCAAAGCGTCAATTATACGAATCAAATATCATCATATCCAAACACTTATTAGTTTCTCATACTTCATAATATATTTTATAACAAATATCGTATTTTGAATGAGAATAATTAATTTTGGAAAAAAAAGGAATATGATGATATTTACAAAGCTGTCTTAAAATAGTTATTATCATTTTATATGAAACTTGTCTATTGACATATATTTGTTTTGAATCGTGATAATATTCTTTGATATTTTCTATAAATGATTCAATTGTTGTATTTAGTTTTGATTTTTTGAACGAGCATTTATCAAATAAATAATATTTTTCTTTTTTTTCAGCGTTTGTTTCTAAAAAATCAAGAATTATATTTTTTGATGGATCTTTTTTAAATAATTGTTGGGACATATATTATAGTTCAATAAAATTAATTTATACTAATTAAATCTTTTGTGAAAAAAACTAATTCTATTTCATCTTCGTGAATTGTATAAAAAAATGATATATATTTGCAAATAAGTTTAATAATTTTATATTTATGTTCTTCAGGGATATTTTCTGTTGTTTTTATGAATAAAAAATAACAATCTAAAATATCCATGACAGAATAACCTTTATTAAAAATGGAAAATATAACTTTTACAGCTTTTTTTATATCTTTTTTATCATACCATAATTCAGTATATTTTTCGAAATCATAATAACTAATATTTGTACAAACATCTCTACATATTTCATATGTTATTTTAGTATTCAATAATTTAAATTTTTCTAAATAGTTTATCAGAAGTCTAATAGAATTATTACATATATTCAAAATGAAATTTTCTGCCTTTTCACTTATTATAATATTCTCATTGTTTTTTATATTATTGATAATATTTTTCAAAAATTGCTTTGTCAAAGGCTTTAATTTTATTATTGTTGATCGGGATTGAATGCTTTCAATTACTTTTTGAGTATTACTACATGAAGCAATAAAATTTACTTTATGACTATATTTATCTATACAATTACGAAATACTTGTTGACTTTGTTCATTGATAACATCAATATCATCTAAAACGATGAATTTTTTTTTTCCATTTACCGTTGATGGAGTTTGACAAAATGTTTTTACTTCGTTTCTATAATATTGTATACCCTGATCTTTTAAATTATTAATGTAAAGCATATTATTAATGGGTAGTTTTGATATATTATAATATTCGCGAACAGTAGCTTCTAATAATGATGTTTTGCCCGAACCGGGATTACCTATCAATAATATATTTAAACTATCCATATTTATTAATAATTTTAATAACTCTTTATAATCGTTTTCAATTTGGAATTCATCATAATATTTGGGTTGATATTTTTTAAGAAATGGTAAATTCATTATATAAAATACTTATTTATTATTTAAGTATTTTATTAATACTTATTAATATAACTTAAATAATAAAAGTTTAATTATTTTATAATGAGTAAGATTTCAATTTGTTTGGATTATATATGGTTAGATAACGAGAAAAATTTTAGATCGAAAATAAAAGTATGGAATATAGATACATCAACCACTAAATTTAATGGTAAAAATTATGATGTATTGCCAGAGTGGACATATGATGGTTCCTCAACAAAACAAGCTAATGGAGAAGATTCTGAAATTGTATTAAAACCTATTGCGGTTTTTCCAAAATTAGCAGGACATGGTTATTATGTTTTATGTGCAACTTATCATTTGGAACCTGAAATTGATAACAATGGTATTCAAATATGGAAATATACACCAACAAGAAACAATACTTGGCATAATGCGAACGAAGTTTTTGAAAAATATAAAGATGAGAAACCATGGTATGGATTGGAACAAGAATATTTTATAAATATTAATGATAGAACTCGTGTGGATAATGAACAGGGGCAATATTATTGTGGTGTAGGACCTGATAATTGTTTTTATAGAGAAATTGCTGAGGAACATATGGAAGAATGTTTAAAATGTGGAATTAATATATCGGGGATTAATGCAGAAGTTGCGCCTAATCAGTGGGAATTTCAAGTTGGACCTGTTGAAGGAATACATGCCGCAAATCAATTGCTCTTGTCAAGATATTTATTAATTAAACTATGTGAAAAAAAAAAAGTGCGTGTAAATTTTCATCCTAAGCCATTATATCATGTACAACAATCTGTAAATGGTTCTGGTTGTCATACCAATTTTAGTACAGAAAATATGCGTAAAGAAGGTGGAATGACATACATTCAAAATGCGTGTAGTCGTTTAGAACAAGAACATAAAAAACATATGGAAAATTATGGTATTGATAATGAATTGAGAATGTCTGGAGAATGCGAAACAGCTAAATTTGATACATTTTCATCTGGAAAAGCGGATAGAACATCATCTATTAGAATTCCTTTATTTGTTGAAAGGGATGGATATGGATATTTTGAAGATAGAAGACCTGCTAGTAATTGCGACCCATATTTGGTTACATCATTAATACTGGAAACAACTTGTAAAGATTTAACGGAAAAAACAATTCCACAAGTAAATAATGTTAAAATGAAAATAGCGCCACCTATACCATTAAAATTATCATTGGCTTAAATAAATTGATTTAAAAATTAAATCAAAAAATATGTAAATATGTCTGCTATACAAAAAAGCATAACAAGCATAAACGCTGAAATTGAAGAATATGAAAAAAAATTAAAAGAGTTGAAACAATTAAGAATTACTGGATACAGTTTCATGAGGTGTTTTAAAATTACTAGTAAAGACCATGTAAATAAACTTAAAGGTTTAACAGTTAACGCAGAATATGAATATAATGACCATTGTCATGATGAATTTGGACATGACGAAGAGGCATATTTAAAGGTTACGTTTGGAAAGAACGAATGTTTGGAAATTCATTACCAAGAGGCACAAGGTGCGGGAACAGAAAGCAGATATATGCCAACTATTGAATGTGAGATTAATGTAACAGAAAAAGCAAAAAAACTTTTATTTAAAAATATAGATATAGATATGAATGATTATCAGCATGATGAGGCATATAAAGAATTCAGAGACATTATTAGAAATATAGTAACAAATAAATAAATGAATATTTATATAAATTTTTTAATTTAGATGCGTTAATATTTAAAGTTAATATTATAATATAATTTATGGATTATTATAATATTTTAGGGGTTGATAAAAAATCAACACCAGACCAAATCAAAAAAGCATATCGTAAATTATCATTGCAATATCATCCGGATAAAAAAACAGGTAATGCTGAAAAGTTTAAACAAATAAACGAAGCCTATCAAATGTTAGGAGATGAAGATAAAAAAAGAATGTATGATCAACAACAAGAAAATCCTTTTGGTGGTGGAGATTTTTTTGGAGGAGGAAGAAATCCTATGGTGAATCAAATGAATCCCGACAACTTATTTAAAATGTTTTTTGGACAAGGACAACACCCTTTCCATGGTGGTATGGATATACCAAATGTTCAAATGTTCAGAAATGGAATGCCTGTGGATATGTCTAAATTTCATAAACCTCCTCCAATTATTAAAACCGTAGTAATTGATTTGAAGTCAGCATATACTGGTATAAACATTCCAATTGAAATTGAACGATGGGTACTAATAAACAATACAAAACAATTTGAAAAAGAAAAATTATACATTCCTATTCCAGCTGGAATTGATGAAAATGAAATTATTATTATGAAAGGAAAAGGGAATTATAAAAATGAAACATTAAAAGGTGATATTAAAATTTTTATAAAGATTACAAATAATACAGATTTGGAAAGAGACGGATTAAATTTAATATATAAAAAAAATTTAACATTGAGAGAATCTTTATTGGGATTTACATTTACTATAAATCATATATCTGGTAAATCATTTAATTTGGTAAATGACCCTGGAAAAGTTATAACGCCGGGATTTAAAAAGGTTGCAAGTGGGATGGGAATGAAAAGAGAAAATGTTACTGGTGATTTGATAATATATTTTAATGTTATTTTTCCTAAAAAAATATCAGCAGAACAAGTTGAAAAATTAAAAAATATATTGTAATTATATAATGATTGCGAATCAAGTTGGTTTGGGTATATTTTTTTTATATTTTGTGTTAATGAGTGGTCAATGTTCCGAAATAATGAATTGTGGTTTACAAAGATATATAAATGAAAATAATTGGATAAAACATGTTATGATATTTTTATCGATTTATATTTTTACATTTATTTTGAATTGGTATACTTTTGATTCATTAGTTGTAGAAAATTTTACATCATTTACAGATGTAATAGATAAAAGACCATATTTAGAAAAATCGTTTTACTATACGATAATTATATATTTTATATTTATTTTATCTACTAAAAATGAAGGATTATTTTTAGCAATATTTTTATTTGGTTCAATTGCTCTTGTTTTTGGAACTATTTTTACAAAAGCTATAAATTCTAATATTTATAAAGATATTCAATCAAAATATTTTATATCAAATAATGATATTAAAAAAATTAAAGAAAAATATGAAAGTAAAGAAAAAGAAGTAGAACAAATAAGTTTATATCAAAACATAATGTCTGGATCTTTTCCAGTGTTATTTTGTTTATTGTTAGTAGGTTCATATCGTTATTATTTGCGTCAATATAAAGATCATAAACATCATTGGTCATGGTATGTTTTTTGGATGGGTTCTAATAAATGTAACCTTTAAATTATACTCTTACATAAGTAACATCTATCATATCATAATCGACAACATAATGTCCGTCTTCGGCTATAAACACGCAATCTTCTTTATTCATATCAATTAAATCTTGTGCTATTGTGCCACGATATTTAATATTTGTTTTATCATAATTGTAACAGAATGTATAAATTGGTATACCGGATGGTGAATTACCGACTTTATGTACTTTATTTTTCAATCTAATATCAGAATAACGACGACCACGACGTCTTTTTCTTTTTCTCCTTCTAGGTCTTCTTCGTCCACGCCTCCTTCTAGGTCTTCTTCTTTTTCTACCTCTTCTTCTTCGTCGTCGTCCATTTCTCCTGCCTCTTCGTCGTCTTCTTCGTCCATTTCTTCGTCGCCGCCGCCTTCTTCTTCCTAATCCATCTGGTGGTGCCGTAGCTGGTGAAGGATAAATTAATCGAACTGAACCAGATATATCACTGGATAATCCTGTCAAATATTTTGCCCCTTTATCGGTTTTCAAAGTTTCAATCATTTCTGATACAATATAATCACGTCTAGCTTTTCCAAATAGTTTCAAATCATCATAATCACTTTTTGTCATAGGAGAAGTTGCTGCTTCCAAATCTAAAAACCCCCAACCAAATATACCGCTAACATCAACAACCGATAAAGGGAATGTTGTATTATCTGGACTATTTTTAGATGGGTCAACCAATCCTCCCTGATAATATCTTTTTTCAATATTAGGTGTTAATGTGCTTGATTTTCTACCAACCACATGTTGTCCAATTCTTCCTGAAGCCGTTTGAAATAATCTATCTACACATTCTTCGGATGATAAATTTGGAAATCGTTCGGCTATTATTGCCAACGCTCCGGAAACCAATGGTGCCGCCATAGAAGTTCCTTGAACTCGTCTATAACCTGGTAATGTATTTCCGTCATGGTCACTAACAGCTTTATAATTACTAGCACTAATAACACCGCCATCGGTTACGCCACTCCCACCCAAAGCACTTATAGTCCATGGCCAACAACAACCAGCCCTATTTGTATAATATGTTTCCCATAAATCTTGTCCACCACTTACATCCAAACTAACAACATTTACCCAACATCCACTTACTTCAGGAACATATAAAGGTGTTCCTGCTAATAAATTCGATTCACTATCTGAACTATTACCAGCAGCACATACATTTATTACACCATTTTTTGCTTGTTCAATATAATTTTTATAAATTTTATTATATTCATTTGAGTTTCCTTTTTTATTTACAAACCAACCTTTGTATGGAAATCCAGTAGAAAAAGTCATAAAACCCCAACTATTATTTATTATTTTTATATTTCTATTAATAATATCAAAACTAAATTGAGCTGTTTCACGAAAATCTACACCACTTAAAGGTCTTGGCCAATTACCTGAATTATCCCAAGCACGATATGAGATAATATTGCTATTGTGGGCTACTCCATATGTTCCTGTATTACTAGAATGAGTTAATGTATTTGAATCATTAAAATAAGCCTTTTGAGATAATGAATATCCATTATTTTTTTTTGAACCAATAATTGACGCAACAGATGTCCCATGTGTTGCACCATTGCCTGGTAAATAACTATCACCTGCGTTCACTTCATATCCTGGTCTATTTATATTTAATCTTGTCCATGTTGAATTTGATGGTGTTGTTGGATCATAATTAAAAACATATGTATCTGTAGTCCATCCCATATGTTGATCAGAAGTATACGCGCCATGTATTCTTCCAAAATCATCTTTTAAATAATTTTTAGTTACATTTGGTTTAATACTTATAAATGTATTTGATTCTCCATTATATCCAATATTAGTGGGTTTAGTACCTCCAAAATGGGGTGTTGTAACTGTTGTAAAACCATTGTTTTGTGCGTCAGTATCATATGATATCCCGCCCCAACATACAATTTTATTTTCTTTTATATGAGCCATCTCATGTCCATAACGATGTCCCTTATATAGATATGCTCCAAATCCCGGTTTATCAATTGTTTCAGCATAAAAATCCCCACCTAAAAAATAAGGAGGATCTGTATTATTCGGTGGAGAAGATGGACCATTATTATTGTTTAAATATTCCCAATTAGAACTTCTGCCAAAATTAGTAGAATCATAATTAAATATAAAACTTTCAAATGTTCCAGCACGATAAATATACCATGTAGGAGTTAAACCTGTCCAGGATGGCAAATGAATAGGAGGAACTAATTGTGTTATATTTCCTGAAAAATCAGTATTGGCAGGCCAATCATTTTCAAGAATTACATCGCCACCATATTGGAATACAATTCGGGTTGATTTTGGAACAGGATTTTGAAAAGAAAAAAATACAGCATCATTTAATTCTTCAACTTTATAAACACCTTTTGCTGGAAAAATACCTTTAACTCCTCCGTACATTAATACTTTATTGTCTTGTAAATAAGCCATAGAACTATTGCAAAAATTTGTAGAACAATCGAATAATGCTCCTAATGATGGTTCAAGCATTTCTAATTTTGCTTCATTATTCTTTTTCCATTCTGTAGTTTCATTTTCAGAAAAAGTAGCAGGATATAGTGTATCTGTTCTAGTTTCTGGTCTACCGTCTTCATAATATGTAAATTTTGTATTATCAATATAAGTATTATATGGTGATACACCTTTTGGTTGATTGATAGGTGTATAATATTTTGAAGCATCGTTACTATTAACTGGATATTGTGTAATTTCAGGTAATCCAATATTCCATGATATATCACTTATAGTCCCCTGTGTTACTGTATTATTCATAATATATATTGTAGAACTTTCCAATGTGCTATCGATTTTTCCTACAATACACTTAGCAACTATTTTATAATATGGTGTTGTTTGGGTTGTATCATCGTCCGCGTATATTATTGATACTTCGTCAATATAAGCACGCGAACCACTATCTGGTTGATACATTAGATAACCTATACCACCTCCTTGTGGTGTTAAAGGTGCTCCTGCGGGAACTTGACTTTGTAAAAATATTATATTTTCTTGAAAAACAAAAGTAGTTAAATCCATCCAATAAGACATAGATGGAACAATGGGATCATATGTAAATAACCATGTATGCGCTCCTTTTTTATCGGCAAAATTTTTAGCATCTAAAAATTCACCCTTACTGGTTAATGTCATTACAACTGCCTCAGGTTCTTTCGGTATCCATGCACCACCAACTGCCCAAATTTCACCAGCATGATCTTGAGAAAAAATATTAAAAGGCATTCCATTATCGTCTATAGCCAATATGTCTGGACCAAGAGAATCATTTGGTACTGTTCTTCTTTGTATTTCTTCATGATCAAAAAAATGTCGCTGTTCCATACTATTATTAACCCCAGTTTCCATAAAATATATATAATGATTAATAAATGAAGAATCTTTCTTAGGGGACCAATGTGCTACTAACATATCTTGACTGTTTTGCCATATATAAGAATTCATAGCAGCATTATTAAATCCTGGAGGTCCTCCACCAGCAGGACAAAATGCTAAAGCTACACCACCTTTACTTGGCATGGAATTCCATGAATTATCATAAATATTATCTTTAATCATACCGTTTTCATCTAATATTTGTAAAAAATCACGTATGCGTATTATAACATTGTCCATGCCAATAACTTGTTGTGGTCTATAAACTGGATTGGGTTCAGCAGCAAAATCATCTCCATTTGCATCTATTTGTGCTGGTATGGGAACATATAACGGAACTTGATTTACTTGTTGCCCATTAACATCCGTTTGTAAAGGGGTACCTAGATAAGCATTATTTTGTCTGGTATGCCAAATAGTTCCTTTATCTAATGCTAATGGATTTATCCAATACCAAGGTCCAGAACCGTGATTTAAACCCATACCCAATAAACCACCTGTTCCGGCAACCCAAACTGGAGAATAACTACCATATAAATTAGCATTAACTCCTTCATTTAGACCTAAATCAGGCGATCCAGAACAATCTATTGTTGTTATAAATTGGTCATCGTATCTATATCTACCACCAACACCACTAGGGTCATATATGCCTTCTCCCCATTCATTATCATTCATACCCCAATGTAATAATTTATCCCATGTTTCACCACCATCTCCACTTCTATATAAACTTTTTCCTGCTGCTGATATAAATAAATATTTTCCAGAACCTCTCATTGGGGTTCCACGCACTCCCCATCCCATACCAACTCCGTATGTTCTTTTAAATGTCCAAACGTTTCCAATATAATTTCGTTTTGCTCCATATTTACTATTTGATTTTGAACAATGAATATCGCCACCATATTCATATTTTTCATCAAAATCAAAATTACTATTGATAAAACTTCCACCAGGATAACCACCGTCATAACGATAAACACTTTCTATTGGTATTCCTAAGTTAACACCATCAATAATAACATCAAATAATAAATTAATATTAACGTCTTCATCATTATCCAAATCAATAATAACTTGTTGATGATTTTTTGTTGAATATTTCACAAATCCCATATAAGAACCTCCCTGGTAAACTTCTGCACCTTTCACAAAATTTTTATTGGTAGAAAATTTTAATGTTGTGGAAGGGTTACGAAATGGCGAAACATCAACAGCAGATATATCAAATGTATAATTATCACTAGGGTCATTTAAATTATCACCATTTACAAAAATAACTCTATGCAAGTAATCGTCATCCCCAGCGACATAAGCAGCAGCAGGATGTTTTCCGGTCCAATTACTAGAAGGATCCCAAGCGGAAACGGAATTTAAATGTGTATTTTTATCAGTGATATCCATTTGAAAATTACTACTGCTTCTACAACCACTAACATCATACCAATGATCACCAACCATATCTTGATCAATATTTTGTTGTACACAATCATTTTCAACATGATTTAAAGGACCAAAATCAAAACCATTTATAAAAATGTTTAATTGTGTTAAAATATTTCCACTACTATCATATAAATCTCCAGGTGGTTTAAACCAATTACCACTTACATCTTTAACAATTATTTCTGTATCAGTTACTGTTGTTTCAACTGCTAAAACACCCTGAACAACTGGAACACTAATACCAAATAAAGCATCTATTGCCGAATATTGTTGAACAACTGTTCCTACTGGAATAACATAACCTACTGGATTTTTTAATGTCAATCGCGAAGGATGCATGATATCTGAGAAATAAATACTGACCTTTAATGTTCCATTTGTCCCGCATGTCCAAACCGATCCTTCACCTGGTTTTCCATTATCGGTATAATATTTACTTTTAATAAATGTAACAGATGTATCTAATAAATTATTTTCAGATTCTAAATGTCGATCTTCAAACTCACATTGCTCAGGAGTATATCCACCCATCATAATAACTTTATTATCGCCAACTGGCGACATAGAATGTAAATATCTACCAGATGGATCATATATATGATTGGGTAATTGCAACCATGAATTTTTCGTAGAATCATAAATCCATGTACCATTATCATCAACATTATGAAAAAAATCTGCTTCGTCAATAGTAATTCCACCAAACATAACAAATTTTGACGCGTTTTGAATGCCTTCGGAATCAAAAATAGGAGCCATTTTATGATATGCTCTTGGTTCCGGATTAGATGTTTTGGATACGGTTTTTACATTACCACTAGAATCTTGTTCTCTAATTAATACAGGATCAACCGTAAAATCTTTTTGTATCCATAAGTTTTTAGTTAAATTAAATTCACAAAACTGACCAGAAAAACTCATATCTTCATTTAATACTAAATTAGATATACTATGACTGCCCCCAAAAATAGTGAATTTATTATTTATATATACTGAACCAGTTCCTTCTGTTATACCATCGGGTAATATACAATTAACTCCTAAATCTGGATTATCGTAACGTGTCCATGTGGAATTATCCGGAGTATTTTCATCATATGTAAATTTCCATAAATTTTTATTAAAATGACTATTTTCCAATCCTTTAAAATGAACCATACCAGTATCTACACCACCAAACATAATAACGTTATTATCACCAGCATTTGTCATAGTTGATGCGCGAAACCATGCGCCATTAGTTTGTGTCCATGCTATCGAATCATTATAATTATAATGACTATATCCTGGAATATTAGCACCACCATTGACTATATTATCCAAATGTCCATTATTTAGTATATTTTCATAACGAAATGTGTTAGTATATGGAAATTCACCTCCTTCTTCATTGATGATAAACCATGGCCAATCGATAGCGTTTACAACTGTTCCATTAAAATCATTATGTCTGTCTACAATACCGTCATCTATAACACCAATATTTATATTTAATCCTGTTGGGTTAGATGCTCCATACCATGGTTCCAAAGACAATTCTTTTTCTTGTGGTTGATTATAAGCATAAATTGCTTTTGAAAAAAATAATTGTTTATTTAAAAGGTATTTGTCATCAATAACATATACATGTCCAATGATTCCATTTTTTGTTAATTTACATAATGTTGTATCATCATTTTTATTTTCATAAATATTGATAATAACGGACAAATCTTCACTAGGTAATTCTGTACCTATTAAAAATGGCCCTTTTTCAACAATTTTTAAAATGTTTCTTTCATATTTTACTATATCGCCATTTGATTGTTTAATAATATCATATTCCCAATAGTAATTATCATTCCAGCTAAAATTAGGAATAAAATTAAACTTTATTTTACCATATGTATTATTTTCTATATTATGAGTATAATCATAATATTCTAATTTTATTATTCCGTGTTTATCATGAACTGTTATACATTTTTCAGGAGCAGGCCTAGTTTGAACTTTTACTTTTCTACTCAATGAAGCACTTCTTCCAATAGTAGGAGCTAAACCCTGTATAAACATTTTATTATTATCCGGTTTAAATTTTTCTATATTGGAAATTTTCTTATTTTTTGTTATACCTGACATATATATTTTTAATATATAAAAATATATATTTAAACATGATTTAATTGCTTATTTGTTATTTTTCGATAAGACAACCATAATACTATAGCTAAAGGAAAAAACATATGCCATATTTGATGACGTAACAAATATTCATGTATATTTTTGTTACTTCTCGCGTCTCGTGATTTATTAAATAATATTACACCACAAAACAAAACAATTATAAAATAAACTTTTTCAACGTAACTTATCCAAAATATATTTGAAAAAAATAAAACAATATTTATACAAGTTACAATTCTATCAATCATATGCCAATGAGAAATATTATTAATATAAACCACATCAGCACAATATGATAAAGCACTCTGTATAAATAACATTATAGAAAAAAATTCTATTGGAATAGGAATAGGAGGGATTAAATTAAAGTTATTTTTAAAAAACAACAACATAATTAAACCAGCGACACCATAATAAAAAGAGGAAATACTATAGAAACTTATGTATAAATTATCAGGTTTCAAGATTACTTTATCATTCCATTCATTTGGTATACAACTTTCACAAGATAATAATTCAGAAGAAAAATAATTATATACAAAATTATAGTAGTCATATAATTTATAAACATGATCCATTTATTTATAAATTATAAATATAATTATTTAATACGTTTGGTTTGAATATTTGCGCTTACTAAATATATTGAATTTTCAGTAATTATAATATATTCTTCTTCTACTTTGTAAATCTTAGAAACTGGACTGGTATACTCGTCTTCACTTTTCACTAGTAATTTTTCACCATTTTCACGAACACCAATTAATACATCATTATCTAAAGAACTCGTCCAATAGTCAAACATAATTGGTTTATCTTCGACTATACTTAGCTTTGAAACGTGCTGTAATGTAGTTGAAGAGGGTAAACGATAATTCGCTTCTGTTGATTCGGATTCAACACTCATATTTTATATAAAGTTATTTTAAATCTTTAAATACTTATTTAAAAATATAATAATTAATTAATTTATCATGAATAAAAAAGAAAATTTGAATAATATTTCTTTATATAAAAAAATTCAATTAACGAGTGGTATAACGCAAACCGCTGTTAAAGAGTTTGTGAAAATGATCCAAGATTATTTAATATTTTGTTACAACGATGAAAGTTTGAAAGAAAATAAACACAAACAATTTTTAATTAATCGTGGATTAAATATGCTATATTATATTTTTACAACAATTTTTATGTATACTAAAAATTTAGAAATTACGATATATCATTGTAAAAAGGGGTTTTATTATTATATAGAATTTTTAGGTCAAATTATTGAACAAGATAATACATATTTACAATTAACATCGAAAGATGCTATATTATTTGTATATAAAAAAACCATTTTTGAAATTAATGAACAAGAAAAAAAAAATCTAATTATGACAGAGAATGAAACAAAAAGATTTGATATGATATATAACACTTGTTTATTATATATAGATTTGACATCTTATATTTTTAGTAGTGAAAACATTGATTCTATAAATATAAAAAATTACCATAAAAAAATAAAAAAAAACACAAAAATAATTGAAAAGATAATAAATTTAAAATTTTTTAAAGAATTGAATGTAGAAAATATTAATATTATCTCATTTTTTTTAGAGTATATGAAAACACAAAATTTATCTTGTGATGATTTTTCACAATATATAGAATATTTTATAATTCATTTGAAAGATTCAAATTATTCGAAACAATTACTTCAAGAGAAAATTTTGAATGAAGAATTTTTATCCAATATTAAAACATTTTCAAAGAAAAAATTTATAAAATGGTTGATAAATTAATACTTATTTTCACATACGAATATTGTTTTTTTGATTTTCTTTTTCTTCTTTTTTTCTTTTTTTTTATAATTTACGTTCAAATGTATATCTTTGAATTCCTTTTCTAATAATGACATAATAAATTTATATGTTATATTTAATGTTACTTCAGTACAATGACCTACAATTAATACACTACCAGTTCTAAAAATCATAAATGATATTTGAGTGCATTTATTTATTTTTTTAATTTTCTTTTTTTTCTTTTTTTGATAACATGAAACCTCACAACAACAACGACCATTTATTTCTGGATTTAAAATATTATAATAAAATTTACATTGGATACCAGGATATGAACATGGGTCATATATTACATTTAAATTATACTTGTATTTTAAACGATCAAATAAAACATCTCTTTTAATGTAGTAATTACAACAAAAGTTTGAATTAATTAAAACAGTTTGTATTTTGTCTTTCACTATCTTGATTTCTTTATTGAAATATGGTGATAATAATTCAACAACTTTGTTTAAAATTGTCTCAAATAATATATCATTTTGAACTCCTGGTATTTCTAATTTACCAGTATTAAATATTTTAACATGCATTTCTTTGAACTTGTTCTGATAATTTAAACGATATATCAATACAAAACAATTATAAAATGCTCCTGTTTTTTTCTTTTTTTTTGTAGTTAAATCGTTTGAACATAGCCCTATATTTATTTTACGCACATCTTTGAATTTTATTTTACGTCCGTTTGGATTGTCTATTTTTTGAATAATATCGAAATTTAAATTAGGTGTTTCTGCTATTTTCTTTTCTAAAATTTCAACGTCTTCCTTTGTATCACAATTAATCTTAATTTGTTTTTTAATAACACCTGTTGTAGCTAAATGATAATCTGTAATTGGTATGTCCCAAAATATTTTATTTAATTCAATTTCGGTATCTAAATAAGCTATCTTTGTTTTTGTAGAAATATATAATTCACTACATTTAGGAATTTCCATAACAATATCATTTTTTTTATTAGAATCTTCTAAGCCATTTTCTTCGTTATTACAATAATTTTCCCATTCAGCATCTACATTATTCATATTAATAATTTAATATATTATATTTGTTTTAAATCAATTTATTTTCTTTACTTAGATAAATGGAACAAGTTCCAAAAAAATCGATTAAAAAAGAGAGCAAATTGACTATGATCCAAAATGAATATAATTTAAAACGAAATAATTTTAATCCAGAAAAATCTCCTAATTTATTTATGAATAAATTAAGAATAAGAATGAAATGTTATTACAACGAGTTAAATAAATCGTGTAATTCTATAACAGAATAATTTATAAGATAACTATTTTTAATGTTCATATTATGAATTATACTATTAAAAATATCCAACCATTTTGTTTCAAAAACATATTCTTTGTTATTTAATAGATAGTGTATAAATTGTTTGATTAATGTAATATGTTGTATATTATATTTATCGGATGTTTCATCTATATAAGAAATGATATTTTCAATAGTATTATTTTTGAAGCGACCAATTAAATTTTCCCAAAAATCATCATTAATCATTATTTTTATATCATGTAAATTGTAATGATTGGATTGAATAAAATTAATCATACTCCTTATATCGGATTTAAACATATTTTGTATAGAAATTAATTTATCATCGGATATATTTAATTTTTCAGAAGCAACAATATGTCGTAAAAATAATAATATATCATTTTTTGGTAATTGACAAAAACGTAATCTAATAAATTCATTTTGCAATGAAGAATCTATCCTACTTATGTAATTACAAATTAGACAAAATCTAATATTTTCCGAATACTGTTGTATCAAATATTTTAAAGCCGTCTGTGCATTTTTAGTCATATAATCGACTTCATCCAATATTACAAATTTTATTCCATCTCCAAACAATGTTTTAGTATTTACAAATTGATTAATTTGATTTCGTATAATATCAATACCTCTATCATCAGAAGCATTTAAATGTATTTTTAATCCTTTTCTTTTTTGTCCATATGTTTTTTGATATTTTTCAATCAAATTTATAATTGTTGTTGTTTTACCGGTTCCCGGAGGACCATAAAATAATAAATTAGGAAAACTATTATTATTTATTATATTCGTTAATAATAATTTATTTGTTTCTTCCAAAACGATATCCTCAAATTTATTTGGTCTATATTTTTCTACCCATGGTGCTATATTCATTAATAAATGATGTTAATAACTTTTAATGTAATTTTTTTATTAAATAATAAAAAAATGATATATAAAAATATAGTTAGATATTAAATCAATATGAATTTGAATAAAGGTTATTTGGAAGTTATTTTAGGACCAATGTTTTCAGGGAAAACAACTGAATTAATACGAATACGAAATAGATACAAACATTCCAATATAAAGTGTTGTATTATTAATCATAGTTTAGATGATAGATATCAAGAAGAATATCATATGGTTTCTCATGATCAATGTAAAGTTCCATGTATATATACTACAAATCTTCAAGAAATCATGAATTTAATGTTAGATAATGACATAATATTAATTAATGAAGGACAATTTTTTAATGATTTATTTGATATTGTAAAGAAGTTGATAAATAAATATAAAAAAATAGTATATGTTTGTGGTTTAGATGGTGATTATAAACAAAAAAAATTTGGACAAATTTTAGATTTGATACCAATATCTGATAATGTTAAAAAGTTGAAAGGTATATGTTTCCAGTGTAAAATAAACGATTCTATTTTTACACATAGAATATCAAAAGAAGAAGAGCAAATAGTAGTCGGTGTTGATAATTATAGTTCGTTATGTAGGGAATGTTTTATTGCAAGTTCTGTTTAAAATAAATCCAATCTTTTTTTATGAATTTTTTTTTTGATACTTGTCTGTTTATTTTTAATAATTTATATGGTTTTAATTTTTGCTTAGCTATTTTAATATTTTTATTACGTGATGCTCCTATATTCAAAAACATATTTGGATTATTTTGACAATCACAATAATGTATTAATATATTGGGTTCAATGATAATATTCATTATGTCTGGATTGATTAAACGTTGTATAATAATTCCATTATTTTTATTAATAATTTCAATAATAGAAAACCCAACGATTATATTTTTATAATATACCCTGGTTATATTCAATATATCTAAGTTTTTTTTAATCAATTCTAATAATTTTATTTGATGTTTTGATTTTTTTAATAACGACCATTTTTTTACAACATGTTCTATATCTTCGCTATATCCACTTTTGAATATAGTATCTGTTGAAAAATTATAACGTTTTAATATATTTCGAAATCGTGAAAATTTTTTACCTTTTTTTTCATTACATTCATTTGTATAATAAATACATTCTTCTCCAAATTTATCTTTTTTACCATTAATATCGCAACCACGTAATGTAAATCCACTATTTCGTAATAGTTGTTTTACTTCTTCAGAATTGTTTGAATTACAATACCGTATAAAATTATAATTACCCATCATAGTGTTGGGTTTACATATAACTAATTCACCATCGATTATTTTATACACCATTTTATTATACATTTGATAAATAAATGAATTAAAGTATTCTATTTCTGTATTATTTTTTAAAACGCTTCTTATTAAGGTTTGATTGTCGTTATTTATTAATTTCCATTGTTTTAACATATATATAAAGTATTTATAAAAAGTATTTAAATTAATTACTTTTTATGTTTTTATAAAGAATGGATAAACCACCACCAAAAAAACGAGGCCGCAAACCTAAAAAAAAAACAAATGAAGTAAAACCACCACCAAAGAAACGTGGTAGAAAACCAAAAGGAGGAAAAATTATTAAAAAATCACAAATTAAAAATAAATTTGTGGTTAAACATGAACAAAATGTGATATTACATTTAAAATGTAAATCAACGGATATAAAAAATAATGAGATTTCGCAAATTAATTATACACCAGTTGTTGAAAATGTAGAATCATTTAATTTACAATCAAATAACAAATTAAATAGTTTAGGTTGTGAAATAGTCAATGAAAAAAAACAAAAGAAAAAACCAACTATATCAAAACAAAATAATAACAATAATTCAAATAATAATACAGCTCAATTAAATGATAAAGAAATTTATGATAAAATTAGAGAATTAAAAATTAATTTACACTATAACAATTTAAGCGATAAACAATGTAATTGTTTTTGGTGTACGGAATCATTTGATAATCCTACTATATATATTCCAAAAAGACAACATAGTGAAGGAATGGATGTATATGGATGTTTTTGTAGTCCACAATGTGCTGTAGCTTTTTTAAAGAAAGAAGATATATCCATGTCAATTTTATGGGAAAGATATGCGTTATTAAATAATATATATGGTAAAATATATAATTATGAAAATAATATCAAACCAGCACCATCTCCATTTTATACTCTTGATAAATATTATGGAAACTTAACTATTCAAGAATACCGAAAATTATTAAAAAATGATATGTTATTATTAGTTGTTGACAAACCTTTAACTAAGATATTGCCAGAATTATATGAAGAAAATAATGAGATACCAAACATATACAACAATCTATTAACCGAAAAAGCAAAGCCAAAAAATAATAAGAAATATCGTTTGAAAAGCAGTGAAAAGAAAAACACAAAATCATCCATTTTAAGTAATAGTTTTAATATGTCTTAAGCAGTTGCTGTTTTTTCTCTTCTCATATACCAGAATTGATCTACGCCTTGGCGAAATGTTTTACTAGTACAACTATAACCCATCTCTAATAAACGTCTTATTTCTGATGTCATTGGGTTTGTATCATTTACTAACGTCCATAAATAGATATTTTTATAATCTTCCATTGGTTCTTGAGGATTGTAATTTTTTTTCATATCTTCAGATATTTTTTCTTCAAATTTATTATAACTAATATAAAAATTATCAATCGGTTCAATACCACCTAATTTAATCGATGTATAATATATTGATTCCATTTCATCTTCTGTAAAAAGATTTAATGATACAATTTGTTCTGTCGTAATACTTGCTGCGTCATTTATTCGAATAAATTTTATTAAAGCAGTCCAATCAAAACTACTAATATTTAATTCATCTAACAATGTTATATTGCCGTTTTCATCTAACATCATATCTGTTTTTTTCCATTTAGATTTCTCATTCAAACCAAACAATTCTTGCAATACTAGTGCCTTTTTTAAAGTTTTAGATTTTTTTAAAAAGTTTTTACAAACAATTATACTCTTTGATGTAGTGGGTATTAATAATAAATCTGGCGGTTCCATTTATTATTAATATAATTTTATTTTTAAATTCAATTTATTATAGACTTTTACTAAAACGATTAGGAGGATGCTGAATCATGCTAACAACATCTTTTTTTTCTTTATAAATTTGAGGAATATTGTTATTGGATATATCTTCCATGGATAATGTTCCATCTGGTAATTTTTGCGGCATTACATTTTCAAATTTGGGTTTTTCAAAAGGTGTTGGTTCGTTTTTTTTTTGTTGTATGCTATCATTTTTGCGATTTAAAATAGTATTTTCTTCTTTTTGTTTTTGGTTCATAGCAGCTAAAGCAGCTTGTTGATAATATAATTGTCTTTTTGCTAAAACTTTTCTATGTTCAAATTTTTTATTTACATCATCCATAAATCCACGTATTTCACCAAAAATTTGTTGATTTACACTTTTTTTAATATCTTCCTTTTTTTTTTCAGTTTTAACAGACCCAACAATATATTCTTTAATAACATTGATATAATTATTATTATGTTCTATCATTTTTTTTTCTATAGTTTCATCATCGTAATTTGTCTGTCGTTTAACTAACTTAATTATTTCTTCAGCTCTATTATTTGTAGTTTCGCTCATATAATATTAGTTAATAAATATAAAAAATATATTAAACGATATTTTCATTAATTATGTATATGGAATTATCGGTAAAAGAAGAAGTTAAAAAAAGAATGAATGAGGAGTATGAAAAAATGTCACAACATGTTGTCCAATTACTAAATGAAAAAATAGAATTAAATATGGAGGAACATGTCAATTATTTACATATTATGAACTTACCAATTGTAAAAAAATTACAACAAAAATGTTGTGAATTAGAACAAGATAAAAAAGAATCAATAATACAAAAGCAGAATCTATTAAATAAAGTAAGACGTTTACATAACGAGCTAGAAAGTTATAAAAAAATAAATAAAGTAAATCAAGTAAAATTGGAAATAAGAGAAATTAAAAATGAATTAAATGACCAAATTGATGAAGTAGTACAATTAAATGAAAGTGGTGAAATTAAAAATGTTTTAATTGATGATATGAATAAACTGAATAATATGAATAATTTTTATTCTATATTAAATGATGGTGATTCGGATTATTCTATGGATGAAACGGATGATGATGATGATGCTGAACTTATAAATTTTGATTATGAATCTGTGCGGAATAAATTAGATAACATAGATACTATAAAAAAATTAGATAATGTCACAATAAATGAAGAAGAGGAAGTGGAAGAGGAAGAAGAGGAAGAAGAGGAAGAAGAGGAAGAGGAAGAGGAAGAGGAAGTAAAAGAAGAAGATGATGATACTGATTTGGACATAGAAGTTGAAGAAATTACATTAGAAGGTGTATTATATTATACAGACGACAGAATAAATGGTAAAGTATATGAATATTTAGATGATGGTGATTGTGGTGATAAAGTAGGTTATTTTAAACATGGTATTTTTTTCACAATATAATATAAATGGCGTTTTCAACATTATGTCCACCAGCATTAATATATTTAGTTTTTTCTATCACACAAATAGTGATAGACACTGTAAAAGGACAATATAATACTGCTATGTTTAAATTATTAATATCATTACTGTTTGTAGTTTTATTGAATAGTTTATGTTCTAATGGTTTAGGGATAGTTTCATGGGTTATTGTATTTGTTCCCTTTATTTTTATGACTGTTATAGTTAGTATTTTATTAGTTATGTTTGGATTAGACCCTGGTTCGGGTAGGTTAAAAGTATATGATAGAGAAAGTAAAATTTTAGATACAAGACAAGAACAAATAAAGCAAAATCAAATAGAATTGGATAATAGTAAAAACAATATTATCGACGAAGCAAAAAATACAATTGATACAGTTAACAATTCCATAGTACCTGATATACCAATTGGATCCGAAGAAATAGATCAATCAAAATATAAAAAATTTATGTTAAAACATGCTCAAGCTCATTTTGAGTATCCGTTTTTAAAACCAAACAATAAAGATTTAGAAGAACGTGAAAAAGATCAACAAAAGGAAAAAAGTAGACAAAATCATATCAGAACCGCAAAAATGCATATCACTATGGTGAAAAGTATTTTAAAATCTTTAGTAGATGATAGTGTTGCTTCAGAATTTGAAACAAAAGCTAGTGAATGTTTGGATATGAAAGAACCAAAAGACATGGATAAATGTTATACAAAAGCCTTACAAGATATTATGTTTAAAATGTCTCCAGAAAAAGGTATAGAATTTGCTACAAGAATGGATGATTTGGTCAGTTCAAATCCTAATTCACCATTAAAAGCAAATCCTACTTCTGATCCAATGTTTACAGAAAAATATAATAATTATACAATTGAAAAAGTTTTAGCAGGATTAGGAGTTAATGATGTAGCATCGTTCTTTAAAGAAGGAGTTGAAAAATGTATGAAAATGTTAAATCTTAACAAGAGGGTAAAATGTCATAATGATTTAAAAGCAGATACTATGTTAAAATTAGACGATGATAAAAAAACCAAATTTTTATCAAAGATGAGGGAATTGGGAGCTTTAGTAATTAATTATTCGTAAATGATATAAATTTATATATTTAATATAAATAATAATGTTGTATGAAATAAGTTATTATTTATTCAGTTCAGTATGTTTAGGAGGTTTATGTCTAGGTGTTTCATGGATTGTTTATCCAGAAAATACACAAAGATTTTTATACACTACATCTTGGGAAGTGACAAAAAATGCTTTAATTTTAAAAGACAAAGCACAAAAAATGTATGATGAAACAACAAAAAATATAAAACCAGAAAAAAAACTAGAAAAAAAAGAACATTTATGGGATATGATGATTATAGATGAAAAAAATAATAATGTAACATTAAAAAGTTACACTTTAAAACAGGTAACAAACAAATATAATATGTCTTTAAAAAGTGCTAGTGAAAAAATAACGTATATTAAAAAAATAATAAACGATAAAGAATATTGGAAAGAGATTGATATAAATTATTTTTGGAATAGTTCCAGAAGTGATCAAATTAAATATTTAAAGGATATAGATATTATTGAAAAGCCGTTTATACAGGTTTTATTACATAATGATGATAAAGACATTGATATTAATGAACATTTAGAACCATTTTATATAAATAATAATCAAATTTTGGATGTAGTGTTTTTAAAATGGTATGTTTATTATTATTATAATATTAAATTAGATGAAAACTATGCACTAGACATTATTGATTCTAATGTAAAAATGAATACTCTGAAAAAATATGATAGTATTTTAATTACAAACAATACATATGAAATAAACAGCGATGCGTGTTAAATATATTTATTAAGAAATATATTTAAAAAATTGATGTAATTATAGTACATAATATGACCTCAAATTCGGCAATAATGGAAAACGTAAAAATATCGACTCATCCTTTATCTGATAAGTGGGTTCTGTGGGCACATTTACCACATGTAACAGATTGGTCGAATAAAAGTTATATAGCTATACAAGAAATATCAAAAATAGAAGAAATTGTATCTTTATACAATATTATTCCTGAACCAATGGTCAAAAATTGTATGTTGTTTTTAATGAGAAAAAATATATTTCCGTCATGGGAAGATCCAAAAAATCGAAAAGGTGGTTGTTTTTCGTTTAAAGTTAATAATAAACGAGTATCTGATATATGGAAAAAATTAAGTTATGCTTTATTGGGAGAAACATTATCTAAAAAAACATCATTAATGGATAAAATTACAGGAATAACAATTTCACCAAAAAAAGCATTTTGTATTATTAAAATATGGACATCTGATTTATCATTTCAAAATCCGAATGATATTGGAAATATTGAAGGATTATCTACACATGGATGTATTTTTAAAAGACATAAACCAGAATATTAATAAATAATATGATATAAATTATATTATTTATCTAACTATGACATATTTAATGTAGCAACTTCTCTTCTATTTAATCCGGCTTTCGGGTCTTTTTTCTTCATAAATTTAAAATAAATCAAAACAAGTGCGGCAATATAACCAGTTATCCATTCTCCTGGCAATCCCTGATCAATAGCATTGAAAATGATTAATAAATTAATAATAGTTAAAATAACATTCCTGAAAGACCAGAAAATATTTGGAAAGAATAATCTATTATTGGGTAAACAACTATTAAATGAATCAAAAATAGGTGCGATAATTAAAACTAATAACAACTTAATTAATACATAACCAAAATCTAATACACCAAATATAATAGCAACGAAAAACCATTTGATTAATGTTCCGATCCACGCTAATAAAAATAATTTCATAACACCACACGATTTTACCATATGACCTATTTTTGATGGAACACCATCATCTTCGGGTTCTCCTATCATATCTCCATACCCAGGTTTACCAGAAGTTTCATCAGGACCCCAATGTGGTCCTTTGTTATATTTCCAAAAAGCAGCAAACGGCATAATAAAAGAAATAAAACTAGAAATCATGATACCAAACATTGAATATATTGGTAAAAATAAACTTACCAGTAATAATTTATACCATAATGCGCTCGTTTCTTGTTTTTTTATTTTATCTGGATCTGGTGCTATATCACTAGGGCATTTTTGTTTACCAACATTACCACCTAAAACCTTCTTCATAGAATTTTGCATACTATAAAAAATTTTCATAGCACCACCCACTGCTGATCTTTGAATATGTGCAACCATATCCGCGCCGGTAGGATTTTCTTCTCGTTTATCTGGTGCTTGTTGCATATCGTATGGAGTTGGTAATTTAGTTGGGTCAGGATCATCATATGGTGCTTTCTTAGTATCATAATGTATGGCTGCATTTTCTTGATAATCCGGACTGTCTGATGATATAATCATATGTTTAATTAAATAAATATTACTAAAGGCCAAAAAAAAATATAATAAAACTTGTCTTATTTTTTTTAAGGAACCTAATAAAGCATTTTTAACAATTAGTCCTATTGCTTCAATTCTTTGAGTATCTACTCCCATAATACATAATTAAGAGATAATAAAATAAAGACGAATCATTTAATTTAGGAATTAAACTTTAATATAAATTTAATATATAATGCATCCATTCGTAATGTTATTAATAGAATTTATGTTTGTCATGTTATTTATAGTTATATTAATTGATGTGCGAGCAAAAAAGAATATATCATTAGCATACAATACAATATTGGTTTTTTTATTCATAATGATCATTAAATTATTTATGTGGTTATGGGCTATGAAAAATAATATGAACTTATGCGATTTTACAACAATGCTTTATTGTAAAAAATAATATTAAAATAATATATATAAATGATTAAAATAGCATTAAATATATTTATTGTGATAATTTTCGTATTCGTATTTAATAATATAAAAAAAGATGTAATGAGATATGTTTATCAAGTGTTTGAAGGTTTTACTACACAAGAAAAGGATGATTTCGAAAAAAAAGTAAATAAAATATTATGGGATCATTTTAAAACAAATCAAACTATTAAAATAGTGGACTTGTTAAAAATATTAAAAGATAATGGATTGCCGGATGAATTTTATGATCCAATTAAAAATATGTTTTATGATGAAAATAACAATCTGGTAAAAGATGTTGATGGAACTACGATGATAAGTGAATTAGATAAAGATAAATTAACTCAATTATTACAAATTGAAATAACCGATCCAGATGAAAATGTTTTAAATTCGGACACTGCTGGTTCGGAGATTCAAGAGTGCGCTAAAAATTGTTTAAAACCTGAATTTATTACTGGAAATTGTCAAAGCGAAATCATCACAAAAGAAACAGTCGATGGTAAAAAATATTACAGACATTGCCCATATAGATGTATGAACAAATATGATAAGGATTATGTTAATTATGATCAAAGTGGAAGTGATAAACCATATATATTAGAAAGAGATGGTTGTAGGTATTCACAACAATGTAATGATTGTGGGAAAGAATTGATTGAAGTAAATGAAGAAGGTGTTGGATTGAAAAAACATAGTGCTTTAAATCGTAAATTTACACCAATTGAATTAGCAGCTTTACAACAATCTCGTAATGGAGCTGGAGCCAATAATAACATGGGTATAAATAATCTAGCAAATCAATCAGAAGCACAATATAATAGTTCAGGACAACCTAAGCAAAATATAAACCGAAATACAAGTAATATGTATGGTAATAATCCTGAAATGAAGGATGAGAAATATGGAGATTATTTGTATGAAAACCGTGTCAGTGCTCAATTATATGGAGATCCATATACAAAAGACTATCACCCACAAGATCCTAATAAAAAACCATCAGCTTATAATTCACTAATGAATTTATTTTAAATATAATTGTATACATAATTATATTTAACGAGCATATAGCAATCCAATATTACCACTTTTAATAATAATAACATTATATCTTTCTTCAAAAATTTTTAAATCAAAGTTATATTCATTCAAATCATATACATTTTTTCTAACACCGATAATTTCACCATCATCGTCACAAATTAATGAAATATCATTTGTTTCCGGATTTACAGGAGGTTGTATTGTATTAAATTCAAAACTAATATACTTAAATTTAGAAGCATTAAAAGCACCGGATGGTTGATAATCATTTGAGTTACTATTCACCGAAAAGTTATATATATATAATCCGTCTTCTGCCGAACCTTCTGTTCGAGTATATTTTTCTATGTAGTTAAATATCCCTGATTTCATAATATTTTCACGATACGTCCCATCTGCTAAAATTGCCATGTCTTCCATAATCATTTTTTTGTTAGCGTCGTTATAATCACCTGTAATTTCATAATTAAATGGATTATAAAAATCTATACCACTTAAATCAGTTGGAATTGGTACTACATTTTTATAAGGCCAATTAGTATAATTACACCATTCATTTCTCATATGAGCATCGCTTCTTCTAAATCGCCACATATATCCTGATACCATTCCATTACTCTCTATATCAACTATTCTAGAACCAGTAGAATTTAAATGTTCATATTCATACACTTGTTTTACTAAATATTTATGTTCGGTTTGGGCAAAAAATCGTCGTTCATCATTACTTAAAAAAATATAATTCCCAATTAAATGAACATCGGCATTCCAATCTACTCTGGTATTTGCGTAGTGTGTTGCGGTTTTGTTTAGAGGTGGTTGTAAATATCTCCATAATTGATGTAGTGAATTATTTACATTCGGTGATATCCTATGAGCATATCCTTCTTCCATATCCATATTTTCAACATCTAAAATTGTATATAAATCTTTTATTGGATTAAATGTAATTTTAATAAATATTTCTTGATATTGCATAGATACTAAAGGCAATGCTAATTTGGAATTATTTGAAAACCATGAACCTAATGGAATATATAATCTATCGCCCCTAATAGAAGGTTCTATCGGATTTTCACTAGCTTTATACGCATTGGGATACATATTTGTATTGTTATTTTTCAAAGCAGGATTATTATATATTGATGTATGTCCAGTCATTTGGTTCCATAATTTTTTTTTAGTTTCTGTTAAATCTCTTTCTTTCAAACAATTCAAATATTCACCACTATATCTAGATAAGACACTACCACCACTATGTATTTCTATATTTTTTATCATCATGGCACCTAAATTTTCAATCCATCTAAATTCTAAAGGTCTTGGATGTCCTTCTGTATCAAAATGAAATGGGCTCCAAATATCAGGCATAGAAATTACAATATAAGTATCGTTTAATAATTCTGCATATCTAGGAATTTTAAAATCCATAACAGTATCTTGTTTATAATTTAGTGTTCTCAATCCTTTATAATCAATTCTAAATTTTTGCATACCAAAATTAGTATGTCTATGATATGTTGTTTTAAAAAATGTCTTTTTTGGATTACCTGTTAAAATTAAATTTTCATTACCGTAAGAAGCTATATTCATTAATCCTCCTGGCATTTGATATAAAATATATAATTATTTTAAAATGATAATTTAATTAAATCTTATACAAAATATTAAATTAATATATATATATAATGGCTGAAATATTAAGTGCTGAAGATTTTAGTATGAATGATATGTATGGTGTTTTTTTAATAGCAATAGTAATTGCTGTAGTATTAGTATGGAGAACCATGACATGGCTTATAAAAATATTAAATTTAAAAGAGTTGAATTATTCATTATTTGAATATCAAATGCCTGAAACAGAATTACAGGGTATTAATGCGGTATCAGGTGAAAAAGGAAAGTTACGTGATTATTTTGTGTTTAGTAGTTTTAATTCGTGTGCTGGTGGCGGTTATCATAATAATTTTGTAGATGAACGAGTTTTAGAACATGTTATTGGTCGTGGAGTTCGATTTTTAGATTTTGAAATATTTTCAGTTGATAATAAACCGGTAGTAGCTGTGAGTGATAATAACAATTTCCGTGAAAAAGGTACATTTAATCACTTAGATTTAGGTACAGTTTTTAGCAGTATAAACAAAATGGCATGGAGTGGTATTTCTCCAAATAATTCGGATCCTTTATTTTTACAATTCAGGATTAAAACAAAGAATAAAGGTATTTATAATCATATGGCAAATAAAGTAAACCAGCATTTTTCATCACGAAGATGGAAAAAACATACAGTAGGTAAAGGAAATAGTCATGATTTGAATGCTGAAAAAATCACAAAATTAAATGGAAAAATTGTAATAATCTGCCACGACGACGATAAAACAGCAATGTTAAACTCGTCGTTTAAAGATTATATCAATTTAACAAATGGTCATGGGACCGAATTATATAAATTAACTAAAGATATAGTAAATAATCATAGTTTAGATAGTTTAAAAGATACGTGTAAAAGGATGTTAACAACGTGTATTCCGGATGAGATGGACCAGGGAGACAGCATTAATTTTAACCAAGTAGAATATTGTCATAAACAAGGTGTTGGTTCAGTATGTCTAGGATTATCAAATCCTGACATTTCTAACGATGTTAAAGCATATTGTAATAAATTTAACAAATCATCGTCCGCGTTTATATTAAAACCAAACGAACTACGAATGTGGGAAACCATAGTAACCAACGATTCAGAACAAGTTAAATCATTAGGTTTATCAAGTGATATGGATCCAGCAGTCGCGGAACAAGTAAATGCTAGTTCAGTTAATAGTTTGATGACCCCACCAACACCTGGAAGTATGTAAAATCTTATAATAATAGTAAATTTATAATTAAATTATATATTATATTTTATTCATATAATATATATTATGTCTTGTACAAAAAAAATGACATTTCATGAATGTGAATTAACAATATTAAGAAGTGCTGTAGATAAGATAACAACAAATACCAAAAAAAAACAAATGAATAATCCTGAAATTATCGAAATAATAAAAATAGTGGAAAAATTTTTAATTTCAACCAAAAGAATTTGTTATGGTGGAACAGCAATTAATAATATATTACCCATTGATGAACAATTTTATGATAAATCGGTAGAATTGCCAGATTATGATTTTTTTTCACCAGATCCTGTAAATGATGCAAAAAAATTAGCAGATATATATCATAAATCCGGTTTTACAGAGGTAGAAGCTAAGGCAGGTATTCATGCTGGAACATTCAAAGTTTTTGTTAATTTTATACCTGTAGCTGATATAACTTTTATAGAAAAACCATTATATCAAAAATTAAAACAAAAAGGAAAAAAAATAGGAGGAATATATTATTGTCCACCAGATTATCTTAGAATGTTGATGTTTTTAGAACTATCAAGACCAAAAGGAAATACAGAACGATGGGAAAAAGTATTGAAACGATTAACAATTTTAAACAAGAATTATCCATTAAAAAGCAAAGGTTGTAATATTGAAATGATACAACGAATTTTTGATGTCGAGGAGTATGTGGAGAAAGATTTTTCAGAACTATTTAATTTAGTAAAACAAAATTTAATAAACCAGGGATTAGTTTTTTTTGGGGCTTTTGCTCATAAAAATTACTTTAAAACATTGCGGGATTATGAAAATAAAAAAATTCCAGAAATACCTGATTTTGATGTTTTATCGGATGATCCGGAACAATCTGCCTTTTTATTGAAAGAACATTTGGAAAGCAATGATTATAAAGAGGTTGAAATATATGAACATCCTGGTGTAGGTGAAATTATAGCTAACCATTATGAAGTAGTGGTTAATGATGAGACTGTAGTTTTTATTTATAAACCATTGGCGTGTCATAGTTATAATGTTGTTACAAAAAATAAGAAAAAAATAAAAATAGCGACACTAGATACGTTATTGAGTTTTTATATGGCCTTTTTATTTGTAGATAGAACATATTATGATCCTGACCGTATTTTATGTATGTGTCAATATTTGTTCGATATACAACAAAAAAATAGATTGAGACAAAAAGGATTATTGCGACGTTTTAGTATGGATTGTTATGGTAAACAAGAAACTATTGAAGATATTAGATTAGAAAAATCAAAAAAATTCAAAGAATTAAAAAATAAAAGAGGAGGAAAAGAATGGGAATTTTATTTTTTGAAATACAGTCCAGAAAATAAAAAAGTAATGAGTAAAAATAAAACAAAAAACAAGAAGAAAAGGAGGAAGAAGAAGAATAAAACAAAAAAAAGAAATTTATTATCACAATTATTAAATTAACAAGTCAATATATCTTCTTTCCAATCCAAAACTTCTTTCAAATGTGATAGTTCTTTATTTAACCGTTCAATTTCTTGATTTAATTTGTTCGGTGTTTGGTTCATAATTTCTTTGTTTAGTTCATTGTTTTTTTGTTTCAATTTCATATTTTCGTCAGTTAATTTTTTAATAACATCAATTTTCTTTTCTCTTATATTATGCCAACCTCCATCACGAAATAGAAATGGTCCTATACCATGGTATGTACATCGATGTGCGTTAATTTGATTAAACAAATAAGTTAAAGAATCTACCGTAAATTTATGAAAATCTATAGTTTTCATTAATTTTTCCGTGCTCAGTCCTCCATTAATAGTAACGTGTAAATCTAATTTTTCGAATGTTTCTATATCCATTCCTTGTAAATTATCCGTTATATTATTTCGTTTTACGATATCACTGTTTTTCATAATTAATTATAATAATATTATATCTATAAATTATTTTCAATTTATTTTATATTAAAATAACTTAATAATATAACAATTAATTGTTTATTAATGGGGAAGAAAAATAGACGAAAAATAAATAACGGTGGTGCTGGTCGTGCGAAAGTTAGTATATGTACACCTACATATAACAGAAGAAAATTTATTCCATTTTTAATAAAATGTTATATGAATCAAACCTATCCTCAGGAATTGATAGAGTGGATAATTATAGATGATGGTGAAGATAAAGTTGAAGATTTATTTAAAGATGTCCCTGGTGTAAAATATTTTTATTATCCTGAAAAAATGAAATTAGGAAAAAAACGGAATTTAATGCATGAAAAAACTACTGGAGATATAATTGTATATATGGATGATGATGATTATTATCCACCTACAAGAGTATCTCATGCTGTATCAAAATTGGCGTCAAAAAAAGAAGTTTTATGTTCTGGAAGTAGTATTGTCCACATATATTTTAAAGATACTGAAAAAATATGGGAATTTGGACCATATGGTAAAACACACGCAACAGCCGGAACGTTTGCGTTTAAAAAGGAATTATTAAAAATTACAAGATATGACGATGAAGCGGAGATGGCTGAAGAAAAACAATTTTTAAAAAATTATACAATACCCTTTATACAATTAGATCCTAGACATAGTATATTGGTATTTGCTCATAATAATAATACATTTGATAAAAGAAAATTATTAGTAAATCCTAATCCTAGATTTGTAAAACAAACAGGATATAAGGTAAAAAATTTTATAAAGAGTAGAACTATGCGTGATTTTTATATTAACCAATAAATATAATTTTAGTAAAAAAAAAATATATTTATTTATATTATAATGTTGAAAGGGATTAAGAAAACAATAACTGCGTTATTAAAAGATTTTAAGAAAAGACATATTATAGTTCGTGTTATTACTGTATTATTTATTTTTTATATTGGCAGATATACTTACAAAGGATTGATGTGGGGAAATTGGAATTATAAAAATTATTTGATCGAAGGTTTTTTTGGTAAAAAGTCGTTAGAAAAGGGAACAAAATTGATATTTTTTCATATGGATGGGTGTCCTCATTGTGAAACGATGAAACCGGAATGGGATAAATTAAAAACATTAAATTCGTCAACTATCAAATTAGAAGACTATGAAAGAAAACAAAAAGCAGATTTAGTAGAAAAATTTAGCATTCGTGGTTTTCCTGCAATAATATTGGCAGATGATAATAATGATAAAATAGATGAATATAAAGGAGCACGTAAATCAGGAGATTTGAATAAATATATCAATGGTATTAAAAAATAAATAAATAATTAATACAAATAATAATTATTTATTCTTCTTGTAAAATGGTATAATTATCTAGATATCTATATATTCTATTAATATCTAGTTTACTAATTTCATAATTATCATTAAACATTTCTATAATTTCATCATATTCTTTTGTATTCCTTAAATTTAAAAAAAAACTAAACATATCATTTTTATCCATATTTAGTTGTTTACATAAATTTTGTATGAATAGCATATTATTATATTCAGTTGAATATTTTGTCAATACTTTTGTGAAACGCACTTCTTGAGGATTATAATATGGTTTTTCAGGTAAAAATTTGTGTAACAAAAAGTTATTGCAAAATGTTTTATTTAATGAACTCATTTCATTAAATATCCATATCTGTTTTTGAAATGTAATTCTATCGATATAATCAGAAAAAGAAATATTATTTAATACTGTTTCGTAAAAAGGAATAGTTATATTTTTGTCGTCATTTTCAAGAACATCAATAATATTTTCATGAAATAATAAACCTACACTGGTTCTATCTGTCTCGTTCATTATAGTTTGATGCTTGTTAATAGTATAATATTTATTCAACAATTTTTTTGTAATTAATTTAGTATCTTCATTATAATGTTTAGGCTGAAACATATTTTTAACTATTTGATTTTTTAATATACTTTGTTGATTGTTATAGATATCATATGATGATTTTAATTTTCTTAAATCACCCTGTATTAATTGAATCATATTTCCAATTAAATCAATTTCTAGTTTAGGCATTATTAATTGTATTACATTTTTAATTTGTTGTGGTGTAGGTGTTTTTAATTCAATTTTGACACATACCTTCATCATTTCTTTAATTTTTTTATCGATATGATAATTACCTATACAAATTATCGGTATCATAGTTGTATCTTCTTTTTTTTGTTTCTTAGTTTTTTTAGGTCTTATTAACTTAATTAATGAATTAATACCGCCTTTGTCTCCACTATTCATTCCATCAATTTCATCCATAATAATAGCAATCTGTTTTGTTTTTTTATGAAACATAGAAATAATATTTTTGTCTGACATACATTGTTTTGTTATCGTATCAATAACCATTTTATTTCTTATATCACCAGCATCAAATTTAATAATATCATAATTTAATGCTTTTAATATATTTTCCACAAAAATAGTCTTACCAATACCGGGTGCTCCATATAAATATACCCCTCTTTTCGTTAACAAATTTTTCTTATTTTCTTCAAAATATTTTAAATATTCAATTAGATTTTTTTCTTCTTCGTGGCGATTTAATAATACATTTAAATTTAATTGTTCCATTTGTATTATTTCTAATTATATTTTTAGGTTAATAATATCATATATTATTTAATTACAAACGACAAGATATCAAACTAATAATCATTAAATAAACACTTTCTGGTAGATTATATCTTTTATAATCAAATTTTTGATATATATCCGGTTCGATAAATTGTTTAAACAATGTTGTTTCTATCAAATAAAAAAGATCATTGCCTTTTACAACTGTTTCATTTTCTGTACTTACAATTTCCATGGCACTTTCGCAAGAAATTATCTTTATTTTCATTTCAAAATAATGTTCTAAGATTTCACTATATCCGGTTATATTCAAAATTTTGTTTTTTAAATTAATAGAATAAAAATGAATGAACATAATATATTAATGATATTGGGATATATTTATATCATTTAAACCATGATTTTTTATATTTTTTGTTTTTTTTAGATCTGGTAATTTCAAAAATATACTGTTTTTTTTCAAATTCTATCATTATTTCTTTACACTTGTTAGCGTTATAAAAACCACACAAAAATCTTACATAATAATAAAAATTGGGGAATTTATGGGTCTTGTATTTAAATTTCTTATTTTTATTCCATTTTAAGTAATTTAGTTTAATAGCAGTTTTTAAAGATATACTATCATCCTGGCGAATAATAGATCGTATTAAATTATTTGGACAGTCTCTTAATATAGTATTTATATATTCATTATAAATTTGTGAATATGATTTATTTATAAAACGCATAAACGTATTAGGTATAAATTGTTCTATATAATGTTTTAAATCATCTGGTAAAGTTTCTAAATATTTCATGTTCATTTAATATAATTAAATTTTATTAAATCAACATAAATTTTGATTTGAAATACCATCCCATGTTAGACCACAGCCTTTAGCCCATTTACATTTTTCAACGCGACCATTTGAACCTGTAAATTTTGATTTTGTTATAAAAATATTGCCTGGATTTGTACAAGCCTTCCCATCAATTGTAGGAGGCTCACTTTTAGTTCCACCTAATTCTTTATAAGTTTTTGATGTTTCACAACCTGTTTGATTAAGGCTCTGATTAAAATAATCAGGACAATCTCCTATTTCGTTTGGGAATACCTTTTTTCTTTTTTCTTTCATAAGTAATATTGCTATTCCAAATAAAGAAACCGACAATACACCGATTGCAACTAATAAAACTGTTTTTTGAAATCCACCTATTTCCATTATATATATTTAAATGGAGATTATTTTTTCTATTTATTTATTATAATGGCGAATATTAACGGTAGAGTAAATATATTAGGAAATAATGTAAAAGATAGATTTAATTTATATGAAAAAGTCCCTCTAAATAAGAAATCTACATCATACGATGAGGCGTTGACAGGAAGTATGCAATCAAATCCAGTTTCACAAGCATTTTTCTCACTTCAAAATATAGAAAATGTACAACAAGAATTAATTAAAGGTGTCCACGAAGAATCAAGAACAAGATTTTCTATTGGTAAACAAGATGAAGATACATTAAAAATTATAATGAGAAGTATTTTTCTTCAAAATTCTAGAAATTTGCCAGGAAATATTCAAATGCAAATTAATGAATTAAATAAACATGTTTTAGATTATGCAATTCCTCAAATTATTGGCGAAGCTGAAGCATACATAAAATATAAAAATGATGTTTCTACTTTAGCAGTTCCTTTAACTAGGCCCGTATCGACGTATAGTTCTAATATTTTATCACAAAAGACATGGTTTTAATTAGGCGGTAAAGGTGCTAAACATAATTTAATTTCACCTAGAGAAGCCACAGAATATTTAACAATAACAGGTAGATCATTTTCTAAAAACATTTCAATAGAACTACATAAATTTGTACATTTAATAAAATAACCTAGATTTTTTAATGAAAATTCTCCCTGAATTACTACATTATTATCAGGTTTTTCTATAATTTCCATACCACCTTCTGATTCTTCTCGTCTTACGGTACATGTAGCAAAAGGTCCCTGACATTTAAAAATCAACTCACTACCAACTGACTTGATTTCCAATCGTTCAGAAATATTACTTAAGTCACGAATAATTTTTTGAAAATCTTGAGATGGTAAATTTATAATAGAAGAGAAACTAATATTTTTAGGCAAATCCAATTCTTCATCGTCAGGTTCTATTAACTTTAATTCTTGATTTTTACATTGTTGAATATCACCATTCTCAAATTTTAATCCTAAAAATTCCACGACACCATCACTATACCAATCTTCATCTATGTATATTGTTAATGTATCATCATTATCAATAGTATTTATTAATTTAAACAAATGAAACATATTAACACCAACAATAATTTTTGGGTATTTACAAAAATATTGTTCAAATTTTACAGCATCTAAAAATAAATGAGCTAAAATGGTGTGTGATTTGTCCATGTTAATTATACGAATTCCTGCTGGAATAATATTACCTTTTTCATCGGTAGTCTCTTGTGAAAATGTAATATTTGTCTCCAACAAAATATCTTTTAAAGCAGTCATTAATGTACGAAATGGCGCAATTTGAACTGTTTTTATTTCAAGAACATTTGGCATATAAATTATGTTGCCTTGTAATCTTTAAATACTTATTCAAATACTCTATAAATACATATTCAAATATATTATAATTAACTTAAAAATAAAATACATATTTAGTTAATGAACGATATTAAATTAAAGTTTACTGACGTTCTAGAACAACATTATCACGAATCATATGATGATGAAAAATTTTTTCAAAAAGTTGACCATTTTATAGATAAAGAATTTACAAATTTTTTAGTACAATATCAAATAAAATATGGTGGAAAATTAACACAAGAGTTAAAAAATTTCTCTTTAAATTTTATAAATAATCCAAATAAGCAGTATTTTTATATTAATCGTCCTCAAAAGAAAAAAGATGATGGTGATGATGATGATAAATATGATAATGGTATATTCATAGAATACGATTGTAAGGAATATCAAATTATAAAGGAAGATGCTATTCTATATTCAATTTTACAGAATGTTTCATCAAATCATATTGTTACTTCTGAACAAAAACAAACATTAAAAAATAAAATAATTTTGTCTATAAAAAATCAAAGTATATTAAATACAATTCCAGATTCATTTACGATACAAAACATATTAAAATATATGGGTTTTTTCTGTCCTTCAAAAAATTATTGTAAATATATTTTAACAATAATCGGTGATAATATATTAAAAAAAAATTCTGAAGAAATATATTTATTTCCAGAAAAAGCAAAAAGCTTCGTTGATTATGTTGAATTAAGTATATGTAATTTATTGGGTAAAACAAATTGTATAAAAAATATAAAATATAAATGGCATTCTCATAATTACAAACAATGTAGAATTATAACTTTTGACAATACTATTACTATGACAGAATCATGGGAAAAAATGTTAAAAAAACATTGTTGTGATTTTGTAGTTGTTGCGTGTCATTACTCAGAACAATATGAAGATGCTGATAAATATTTATCTAAAAATAACAATTCATTACCATTAAATATTTTATATTTAAAAGATAAAACAAACGATACTATAGTTGATGATTTTATTGATGATTTTATTTCAATGGATGAAAAACTTAAAATTACATGGGAAGATATGGTTTATATTTGGAAAGATTGGTTAAAAAAGAAAGAAATACCTATTCCCATGTATCAAAAAACATTAAAAGATAAATTGGGGAAATATTTCAAATGGAATGATGAACAAAATTCATTTATAAATTGCACAAGCATACATATTCTATATATAGAATACTTCAAACGTTTCTGGGAAAAACATATAACATTAAATTTGTCAAAAGAACAAGAAGAATACATAGAATTAAGTGAAATGAAAGATATATATTCAAATTGGTTACATACTTATAATTTTGGCCCACATTCTGATTATAAAAATTATTTTTTATCAGAAAATAAGATCAGACATATTATTAATCATTTTTACAAAGATATAATAATTCATGAAAAAAAATATATAATTGGTGTGGTTTGTAGTTTATGGAATAAAAAGAAATCTATTTTGAATGTATTAAAAAATATAACAATAAAAAATGAAACCAATATTAATTATATAAACTTATATAAATTATATTGTAAAAAATGTCGTGAAGAAAATCAAATGATTGTTAATAAAAATTATTTTATTACAAATTTAAGTAATATTATAGAAGCAAAGTATTTAAATTCAAACACTATTAGTATTGATTTTTGGAGTTAAATTTAATTTTTTTAATTTATCAATCCTTCTTTTATGGCGCCCTGCTTCAAATTCTGTATTTATAAATACCTTTACTATATCTAACGCTAAATTTTTAGATGTAGTTCTTTCACCCATGGAAATTACATTGGCGTTATTGTGTTTTTTAGCCATTGATGACATATATTCGGTACAACAATTAGCACACCGTATTCCATTTATTTTATTAGCTGCTATACTCATACCTATACCAGTCCCACAAATTAATATTCCTAATGAATTGTCTATAGCTAAGACTGTATCGCAAACCTCTTTTGCATAGTCTGGATAATCACAACTATCGTTTGTAAATGTTCCTATATCAATAATATTGATATTGTAATCTACACTAATTGTGCTAGTCAAAAAATTTTTTAATTGTAAACCTGCATGATCACTACCAAATACGATTGTTTTCATTATATAATTTATATTTAAATATTTAAATACAAATTATTGCTAAATTATTTACCAACTTTACGCATAGCTGATTTGTGTGCTTTTTTAAACGAATACCCTTTTTTCATCATTTTTCTCATATGTTTCATATGACGCTTAGTATGTTTTTTTGAATGTCTACGCATTGTGCTAGATTTTACTTTAACTGCTTTTTTTTTACGTTTGGATTTGCGAGATTTTCTACGGGACTTACGCGTTTTTTTACGTCTACGTCTTCTTCTTTTACCACCAACACTTTCAGGTGGTTTCGATTCTTCTTCTTTTACCGGTTCTTCTTCCTTTTTTACCGCTGCTTCTTCTTCTTTTACAACTTCTTCTTTTGGTGTATCGTTACTTTCTTCATTTATTGCTTCTTTATTTTTTATTTCATATTTACCATCATCACCTTTACATACTGTAATTTTACTACAACTCGCCATTATAATATATGTTAATAAATTATAATAATTATTTATTTACGTTTTTTTCGTTTTTTTGAACGTTTCTTACGACGTGTTTTTTTTCTACCTTTAACCATGCCTTTTTTCATGGTAACAAATTTTTTGCCTTTATTTCTTTTAGCTAAAGAAATATATTTACCTAAATGATTGTGTTTTCTAGCAGCTTTACTTGCTCTAACAGAAACTACGCGACCACGAACCATTTTCAAATGAGATTTAGTTAAACCTTTTTTACCATGTCCGGTTTTATAAGCAGTTCCGTGCATAACTTGAGCACGGGAACCAACCAACTGTTCATAAGTTTTGCCACCAATGACATATTTTCCGTTTTTGTTTTTTCTAATTTGTTTGACCATTATAAATATTCATTAGAAAAAAAGATTGTGCTAAATTATTTCTTTTTATATATTAAATGACGAATTTAGTTGAAAAATATTTAGGTGAAAACAAGGATGAATTGGTTAAAATGACTTTTTATATAACATATGTTTTTCTTTTGACAACAGCAACAATAACTTTTATCGAAGCAATGAGAACAAAAGATGCTAAAATAAGAAATATTTTAAATTTGGAAACATGTATTTCCGTAGTAGCTGCTTACTTTTATGGAAAATTTGTAAATGATATTGAAAAAGAAGGTGTCAATTACAAAAAGATAAATTTAACGCGTTATACTGATTGGTATATTACAACCCCAATAATGTTACTGGTACTGGTTCTTGCATTATTATATAATACCGGTGGACGTTTAAATTTTTTTACATTTTTGAAAATATTAGCTATGAATTTTACAATGTTAACATTTGGTTATCTAGGAGAAACTGGTGCTATAAATAAAATGAGTGGACAAATATTTGGTTTCGCTGCGTTTTTCGCATTATATGGTTTTATTTATAAAACCTTCTTATCCAAAAAATATATATTCGATAATTCAATATTATATTGGTCTTTTGTAATTTTTTGGGCTGGTTATGGTTTGTTATATCTTGCCGAAGATCAAACAAGAAATACTGGGTATAATTTGTTAGATTTGTTTGCTAAGAGTTTTGTAGGTATATTTTTCTGGGCTTACTTTACAAAAGTATTTACATTGAAATAATTTTATTTAAATTACTTATATTAAATAAAATTGAATGAATTTAAAGGGTTCCCCTTATAGATTATTACATAATTATGCAAAAAACAGATTTAGCGCAAAAATACCAGCATAAAACAGCTCGCGAACATTGTTTAGATGCCCCTGATACCTATATTGGTAGTGTAGAAGAAGAAGAACAAGAAACGTGGTGTTTCAATGGGTCAAAAATGGAACATAAAACACATAAAATAGTTCAAGGTTTATTCAAAATATTTGATGAAGCAGCGGTCAATGCTAGAGATCATGCGATAAGGTTAGATACAAAAATAAAAAAGAAATCCGAAAATATAATTCCGGTATCTTCCATACAATTTAATATTGATAAAGAGACAGGAGAAATTACCATTTATAATGATGGTAATGGTATTGATGTTGCTGAACATCCTGAAACTAAATTATGGATTCCAGAAATGATTTTCGGTCATTTGAGAACATCAACGAACTATAATAAAAAGGAAAAGAAAATTGTTGGAGGAAAAAATGGATTTGGTATCAAATTAGTATTTATTTACTCTATTAAAGCTAGTATAGAAACAGTAGATCATATACGTGGTAAAAAATATTATCAGGAATTTAGTAATAATTTATCAATAATTGGTAAACCTAGTATCCGAAAATGTCAAAAATCAAAACCATATACAAAAGTCACATTTTTACCAGATTATAAAAGATTTGGCATGGAAAAATTAACAGATGATATGTATAATTTATTAGTTAAAAGATGTTATGATATAGGCGCTGTAACATCTAAACAAGTAAAAGTCAAATTGAATAAAGAATTATTACCAGTTAGAACATTTGAACAGTATGTTGATTTGTATATTGGAACAAAAACAGAGAAGAAACGATTATATGAAGTTGTAAATAATCGTTGGGAATATGCAGTTACCGTTTCTCCATTGGGAGAATTTTCACAAATATCTTTTGTAAACGGTATTCATACAAGAAAGGGAGGTAAGCATGTAGAATATTTATTAAATCAAATTGTTAAAAAACTAGTAGTTTATATTGAAAAAAAGAAAAAGATAAAAGTTAAACCAGTAACTATTAAAGAACAATTAATGTTATTTGTAAAAGCTGATATAGAAAATCCTAGTTTTGATAGTCAAACGAAGGAATATTTATCAACACCAAGTAGTAAATTTGGATCAACCTGTTCTGTTTCAGATAAAATAATAGATAAATTAGCAAAAATGGGTATTATGGATAGTGCTATTGCTCTTACAGAAATTAAAGATAATAAAGCTGCTAAAAAAACAGATGGTAAAAAAACAAAAAATATTCGTGGAATACCAAAACTATTGGATGCTAATTTTGCGGGTGGGGTAAAATCAGCCGAATGTACATTAATTTTATGTGAGGGAGATTCAGCAAAAGCGGGTGTAGTATCTGGATTAAGTAAAGAAGATAGGAATTATTATGGTGTATTTCCATTAAAAGGAAAGTTATTAAATACACGCGATACATCACAAAAAAAAATAAATGATAATGCTGAAATAATTAATATTAAAAAAATCATGGGATTAATCACAAATAAAAAATATACAGACGAAGCAGCCGTTAAAAAAGAATTAAGATATGGTAAAATATTGTTTATGACAGATCAAGACCTTGATGGTTCACATATTAAGGGGTTGTGTATTAATTTGTTTCATTCACAGTGGCCTGAACTAACACGTTTAAATTCATTCTTAGGATTTATGAATACTCCTATCTTGAAAGCCAAAAAAGGTAGTAAAACATTACAATTCTATAATGAACAAGAATATTGTGAATGGAAAAAGACAAATAACAATGGAAAAGGTTGGGTGATAAAATACTATAAAGGTTTAGGAACTTCTACAGCAAAAGAGTTCAAAAAATATTTTGAACATAAAAAAATAGTGTCATTTAAATACAACGACCAAACAGATGATAACGCAATCGATATGGTATTTAATAAACATCGATCAAATGATAGAAAAAAATGGTTGGGTGAATATAATCCAAATGATACCTTAAATACAAATAATAATTCAATATCTATTCAAGATTTTACAAATAGAGAAATGATACATTTTTCAAAATATGATTGCGAAAGAAGTATTCCAAACGCTATAGATGGATTTAAAACAAGCACAAGAAAAATTATTTATGCTGCCTTTTTAAGAAATTTGATTAAAGAAATTAAAGTAGGACAGTTTGGTGGTTATGTTTCAGAAAAAGCATGCTATCATCATGGTGAGGCTAGTTTACATAAAGCGATAATTGGATTAGCACAGGAATATGTTGGTAGTAATAATGTTAATCCTCTATTACCTTTGGGGCAATTTGGAACAAGATTGGAAGGAGGAAATGATCATGCAAGTGAAAGATATATATTCACATCATTAAATGATATTACCAAATATATATTTCCAAAAGAAGATTTCCCTGTTTTAAATTATTTAGATGATGATGGAACATTAGTTGAACCAGAATTTTATGTTCCAATTGTTCCAATGATTCTTATTAATGGTGGTAAAGGAATTGGAACCGGATTTAGTTATGAAGGTCAATGTTATAATATGGAAAATATTATCAACTATTTAAAACAAAAATTAAAAAATAAACCAATAACAACAAAAATTGATGTCCCTTATTATGAAGGATTTACAGGTGATGTATTTGAATTACCTGAAAAAAAATTCTTGATTAAGGGAAAATATAATATAGTAAAAGATGATACTATACAAATAACTGAATTGCCTATAGGAACATGGACTGTAAATTATAAAACACATTTAGAATATCTAATGGACGATAAAGATAAACGTGGTAAAAAGAAAAAACCATTGATAAAATCAATACAGGATATGTGTACAGATGCGGTTATTGATTTTACAATAAGATTTCATAAAGGTGTATTGGGCAAATTAATAAGTAAAAATATTGAATATGGTTGTAATAAACTAGAAAAAGAATTAAAATTATATACCACAAAATCTACCACAAACATGAACTTATTTAATGATAAGCAACGATTGGTTCGTTATGAAAATGTTGAATCCATTATTGAAGATTATTATAAGATTCGTTTTGAAACATACCAAAAAAGAAAAGACTATCAAATAGAATCTTTAAATAAATTTGTAAAAATTTTATCAAATAAAGCAAAATTTATTAAAGAACAATGTGATAATCTTATTGATTTAAGAAAAAAGAAAAAAGATACTGTTATTCAACTATTAAAAACGCGTGGTTATGATGTTTTAGATGGTGACGAAAATTATAAATATTTAAGAACAATGACAATTGATAGTGTAGAAGAAGAAAATTATTTAAAATTAATGAAAGAAAAAGATGAAAAAGTACATGATTTATCTATATTAATGAATACAAGTATAGAAGAATTATGGTTAAAAGAATTGAACATTTTGAAAAAACAATGGATTAAATATAAAGAAAGTAGAAAAAATCGTGTATTTGGAATTAAAAAAACATCAAAAAAAATTAAAATTAAGAAAAAAAGTAACTAGATAAAATAATATATTAAAAAATTTTTTAATATATTTTTAATATTAAACGTCTGCTTGTTGACTGTTGAATCCAAAATCAAATTCACTCACGTATTCATCATCAAAATCAATGATTTGTGCTTGTTGTCTAGTTAGTCTAGGTGGTTCTAACATATCAATTTCGGTTTGCATTAAAGGAGCATAATTAATATTAGATATTCTTTCTGTTATTGGTGTCTGTAATACAGGAGGTGCTGATGTTTGTCGTTGTGATTGTGCTCTTGTCATAGTTGCCATACTAGCGCTTACACCTCTAAATACTTCTGGCATATCATTACAATCGCATTGCGTAGTATTGGTAATTCCAATAGCATTACCACCCTTATAAGCATCTATATTAGCACCGAAATAATGAAACATCCATTCATTATCTTTTTCTAACTTGCGAATTTTTTTAAATATTTTTAACCGATTACTATTCATGTCTGAATTAGATTCTCCATCCGTAAATACAGCTAGAACACAATTTTTATGATGTCCCCATTTTTCAAAAATAGTGTGTAAAGAATCATATAAAGCTGTCATATTATTTGGTTGATACAATAAATGTTTTTTATTATCAGGATCAAAATTATTTTTTAAAACAAGGTCTGGTATATCTTCTAATGTTTTGTATGTATTAATTGATACCGTCGTATCAAACAAACATAAAGCATATGTAACTTCAATATTTGGATCACTATTTTTTTTTAATCCACTTTTAAATTCTTGAAATCCTGAAACGGTTTGTTCAGCTACTGTATGCATACTACCAGTTTTATCAACCAGGAAAATATTTAAAATAGAATTATCTTTAGGGATTTGGTCATTCGAAATAAATGTTGTCATTGTGCGTAATATATTAATATATAATTATTATCTTAATTTTGAAATCAATTTTTTTTATTTATATATATTATATAATGGTGATTAAAAGTTCAAAAAAAGGATTGACATATTTATCTAGTACTATAAAATCAATGATAAAAAATATTACAGGTATGAAAGTAGCTGGACGCATAGGAAAAGGAACAAAGTCGGCTTTAAATAGTGTTGGGAAACTTACTGGTAAAATTCCTTTAGCTGGTGGTTTAATTATGTATATTTTTAAACAAACCGGAAAGGGTGTTGTTATTGTTACTACAACAGCAGATAACTTAGTAGATAGAGCAGGTAACATAGTAAGTGATGTTGTTAATGGTGTTAAAGATTTAAGTGTGTTAACATTAAATACATTGAGTGGTTCAGTTAAATCCATTACAAAACGAAGACGCAAAAGTCGTCGTGGAAAGAAAAAAAGACGAAAAAAAACAAGACGCAGGAGAAGAAGATAAATAATAAATTTATTATAATTAAATAAATTTATTTAACAAATTGTTCAACATAATCTAATGTTTGATCGCTTGGTAATATTTGATCAATATAATTGAATAAATCTGAATTTTTAGCATGATATTTTGATACACCACCTGGGCGTTCGTACTCATCCGGTTTAGTTTTTTTAAAATTATATATTTTCATCGAAAATAATTTATCATTTAATAAACCATTTGTTCGATTAATAATATTATCAGGATGGAATCCTTCATCATTAACGTGTATCATATCAGAATATGAATTCCAAAAAAGAACATCATTATCCATTCTATTATATCTAAGAATACCTATCAAAATAGAACAAAATAACAATTTTAATTCTCCTTGAGCATACGTTCTAAATTTAGTGCTTGAAAATATAGATAACATTAACATTCTTAAATCGTGTGTTGGGTTGAATCTAAAATTTTTCTTGTAATGAAATGTTTGAGTAATTCTATTTAACCATTTTCCTTTTGAGGTTTCGATTGTTGACATGCCAAAATCAATAATATACATTCTATAATTATTATTACCAGGCATTTTTTTGTACATTACATTTCCAGCGTGAAAATCTCTATGCATAAACTTGAATTTTGTTTGAAGTTTCTTAAGTAAAATAGCTAAGTCTCTTAAACCTTTTAAGAAGGGCTTAAAGCCACTACCACTGGCTTTTTTCTTTTTAAATAATTCTCCACCATCGCCATCTAGTGGTTCCATACCAATAATATATTTCCATCCAGTTGTTGAACGTGGACTACGATATTTTGTAATAAAATATATTTTTGGAATACGAGCACCAGTACTCCATTGTCCTCTCATACCACAAAATAACTCATTTTGTATCATTACTTCAGTAAAAAATTCCAATGGATTAATTTCATGTAATGATTTAATAGCAATATTTGTTTTATTTAAACTTTTACCATTTTGCCAGGTTTTACCACTATAAATAGCACCATAAGAACCGCTTCCAATTTCACTTCCAAATTGGAATTCATCACCTCCTAATCTAAATTTACTCATTACATTACTATCTCTTACTGCTTCAGGTATTGTATCATCTAATTTTTTTATTAATGTGTTATTCCACTTACCTTTATATTTAAGTTTTTTCTTTAAATTATTCAGTAAATAACATGGATCATTTATCCAATCATTTGGTTTTATTCCTAAGGCATCAAAATCGTGTTGTATTTTCATAACATTTGTTATTTCTTTTTTTGTTTTAAAAGCAATAGACAATGATGGTGGATCGGGTTTCATAGCCCAGGCTTTAAATCTTGACAATGTAGTTTGTTTTTTTGTCATGCTATGTTTTTTTGTCATGCTTTTTTTCTTGGTGACTTTATTTTTTTTTAGTTTGTTTATTTTGGTTTTTTTAATTTTAATTTTTTTTGATGTTTTTTTCTTCTTTATACGTTTCTTACGTTCTTTTTCAGCTATTTTTTCTTGTTTAATTCTTTCTTTTTCTATACGTTTGCGTTCTTTTTCAGCTATTTTTTCTTGTTTAATTCTTTCTTTTTCAGCTCGTCTTTCGAATTCTATACGTAATTTTTCTTCATACTTTTCTTGTTTAATACGTTCTCTTTCTCGTTTCTTACGTGCTTTTTCTGCTATTTTTTCTTTTTCTTTTTTTTCTTTTTCTTTTATTGCTTTTTTATCTGGAATACATAATCCCGTTTTTTTATTTATTTTTTCAAGTTTTTTACATTTTTTAGTTACGCATTTTCCTGTTTTGTTATCAAGTTTTTGATATATTTTACATTTTCTAGTTTTACATTTTCCAGTTGTTTTATTCAATACTTGATTTTTTTCACATTTACGATATACACAACATAATTTATTATTTAATATTTTGCCATTTGGACATTTTGTAGTATTTATCAAACGCGGCATTATATATATAATTATAGATTAAAAACAAAAAATAAAAAAAAATTTATATATATATATTTTATTATGGCAAGACATCGATTATTTATAAGAAAAAACATAACATCGGTTTCAATATTTTTATTTGTTTTAATTTTTGCTTTTGTATATCATTTAAAACCGGGTTTTTTATTTGATGAAAATGGATCAATAAGAGATTTTGGCTTAGGATATAAAAAAAAAACTATAATACCGGTTTGGTTTGTTACATTTATTTTAGCTATATTTTCTTATTTATTTGTTCTATATTATTTAGCAGTTCCTAAATTTAATTATTAATTTAAATATGTATTTTAATAATTAATTATTTAACTTCTGATTTTGCTGCCAATTCTTTTAATCTTTGTTCAGAACTTTGACATTTCATATTAATTAAAGAATCAAATGTTGTCGTTATAACAAGATAACCTGCTAACATATACCAAAAGAATTGTGATACTAAATCTTTAATCACAACCAATGAATATAATTTTTTTATATTTTTATCAGTATGTTCATTACTGGGTTTAAAATATTTTATATTTTGCATAGTTTGTAAAAATTTATGGAAATTTTCAGGTGTAATATTATTAATCAATTCTGATGGATTTTTATAAATACTTTTAAAAATATTTATTTGATTTTGTTTTAGAGTAATACTTCCATCACCTTTTTCTTCAAAATTAGTATTTGTTAATGTATTTAACACATCACGGATTCCACCCAAATTAGCAGCAAAATAACCAAATGTATTAGAAAATGGTGCCTTCCATCCTGGGACAAGCACTAACATAATATATACTACACCCAATATCAAAACATTTGGTATTATAGTAGCAGACATAGCGGTTGACGTTTGTACATCGTCACCACATATGGATTGTGTTAATTTCATATTAATAAATAATTGCGACATGATTATTAAAACAAAATAAAATATTGTAAACAATGGTCCTAAACCACCTTTCTTTTCGCCATCTTCTGTTTTTTGACCATCAGCATTTATAGGCATAAATTTATCGACGACCATATATCTTAGAAAAAAATACAATAAAGTAATCCAAAAAAATATAATCAATGACGCCGATACATTGGGTACTTCTTCATTCATCTTCTCTTCGCTACTCATATTATATAATATAAGTGAGTATAAATTTTTTTCATTTAATAACTTTATAAATTAATAATGTTAAATTCAAAATTTATTGGTGGAGATATTCCAGATATAGGTAGTTTAAGTATTAATAAATCATTTGATCCTATATCAAAACCAAATTTGAAAGAACCGGGTGTAAATTATTTTTTAAAGCATACTCTTAAAAATATACATAAAAATAAAAAGAAACAATTTGACACTTTTTTTAATATTATTTTATTATTTTTATTTATTGTAATTTTAGGAATTATTTTAGTTTATAAATTTAAAAATAAACCAACTGAAAAAGAAAAAAAACAAAAGAAAATGGAACAACAAGAGTATATAATTAATAAGATTAAAGGTCTTACAAAAGCAAAACAAAAAGAAAATGAAATATTAATTACTAAAATTCCAAAATTTGAAAGTGATTATGAATTATTACATAAAAAATTTTATAGGGTTTAATTATAAATGAGTGAAGGTTATTTAAAATCTCTAAATGATTATTATGAATTAAAAGCTAAATATGATAAATCTTATAAAGACAGTAAAATATCAGTTAAAAAATCTAATTTACCAGAAAGAACAAAAGTGATGATGAGAGAATTTATATTTGATGATGATATTAAAGAAGACATACAACAAATAAATCGAAAATGTGTTGGATGTGAAAAAAATGTAGGAACAATTTTTATGGAAGATAGTAGAATGTTAAAAGCTATTTGCGGTGATATGACAAATCCATGTCCTTTAAATATTGAAATTAATTTGGAAGAAACATATTCAATTAGTGAATTATATAAAAAACAATTGATGGAATTGGAAGTTATAAAACAAAAAATAATTAGAAAAAAATTGGATTTATTATTTGGTTTAGAAAAAGAAGATATAGTTGTAAGTGAGTTTGAAAAATTGAAGGAAGAATTTAATCAGCTAAATGATTTTTTATTATCATTAGAAGAAAAAATTTCAAATAATTCTTTGATAACAAATCCTGATAATGACAAAAAAATTAAAAAGAAAGAAATGTTAGAAAGCCTAAATAAAGAATTGATGAATAATATTAATGAATTCAAAAAAAGCATAAATGATTATAGAAATACTAAAAATACTTCACAAGTAAGTAACAGATTTTTAAATGATGGAATAGAATTATATATAAATAAAATAACAACCGGTTTGAAAAGAATAAGAAATATTAGTTATGAATACATGGAAATGGAAGTAGATATAACAGAGAATGAATGGAAACCACCATTCTATTTAATAAAGAAAAATTTAAAACAAAATAAAAATGAAATAACTATGAAAGAAGGTAGTGTAATATCAAATATTAAATAGTTACAATATATATATATGCAACTCATTGTTTGGCCTGTATTTATAATAAGTTTATCTGTAGGTTTATTCATGACTTATATAACAAATCCCAATCCTACCGTTATTTTTATATATCCAAATCCTGATAATTTAAATGATTTCCAATATAAAGACGCTGGAGATACATGTTATAGTTTTGAAGCACAAATGGTAAATTGTCCTAAAAATGATGATGATATAACGGAATATCCTGTTCAAAAATCAAAAATTACTTACGAATAATGTAGTGATAAAATATAGTTATAGTATATATGAATTTAAAGAAATTAATACATACTAAATTTGGTAAATATGCAATTTCAATATTATTAGGTTTAGGTTTAGCAACAATATTTAGAAAAGTTTGTAAAGATAGAAATTGTATATTATTTAAAGCTCCTGAAATAGAAAAAATAGAAAACAGTATTTATAAATATAATAATAAATGTTATAAATTTAAATCGAAGGCGGAAACCTGCGATTATAAGAAAAAAATAATTCAATTTGCGTAAATACATATAGTTAAGTTATCTATATATTAACTATATGTCAGATGACGGTACTACATCCCTAGATGCTTTGCCTATGGAAAATGGCAACCATCAAAATATTAAATTAGATGTTAGAGAGAAAGAAAGACAAGAAATTTTACCTACAACAAATAATTTATCTAGTGAAGCAGTAAGTAATTTTATGAGCGATTTACATGAAGCAGCCGCTGCTGGAGCTACAGATTTACCATCCAGAGATATACCGATGGATACGCAACAAATAACACAAGATGAACAAATTAAACCTAATTATATTCCACCACCAAAAAATGAAAATTATATTGAAAATGATTTAGATTTTCAATCGTTAATTAAACAAGCAGGTGATAAAAAGAAAGAAACCGATTCAATGGAAAATGTATATGATGAAATACAAACCCCATTATTTATAATGGTGCTTTTTTTTATGTTTAATATGCCGTTTATGCAAAAACAATTATTAAATATAATGCCATCATTTTTTAGAAATGATGGTCATCCAAAATTGAGTGGTTATATTGTAAAAACTATTATGTTTGGTTCTACTTATTATGGATTATCTAAAATTGCATCTTACGTAAGTGAATTGTAAAAAAATAATGTAAGAACATACAATATTCCACCCCATAATGTATCTAAAATAAATGTTTTCCATTTCCATTTTTTGAAGATAGCAAAATTTGTTCCTTCATATACACCATAAATAACAATACCTAAAATAAACGCATCTAAATAAGATTTGTTTTGTAAAACAATAAAATAATAAAAAGCAACTACTAAAAATAAATAAGCCAGTGCAGCAGGAACTAATTTTACAGTCATATCCTGCCCCTGTATATTTTTAACTAATTTTTGAAAATGATTTGTCATATATAATTTCAACCATATCATATCAATAAGAAAAAGTATTATTCCCGATAAGAGAAAATTTTTCATTATAATATTAAAATATATTATATTATAATGAATTCAGCTTCTTTTGATGTAATGAATAACAGTGATCTTTTAAGATTAATTTTAACATATTTGCGTTCAAAACCAAAAAAAATTTGTCAGTTATGTAAAAGAGTATGTATATGGGATAAAAAAGTATGTAAATTTATTGATTTATCCTATTACCCATGGAATATGTATGGAACAACATATTGTTATGATTGTTATAAATCATTACCCACTCCTGGATGTTATATTTGTTAAAGAAATTGCATAATTTTTAACATTATGAAAAGAATTTTTAACGCGTAACAGGACGAATATAACTATTTACTTCTACTTCTTTTTTTGCTTCCATTTTTTTTCTCTCTTTTTCTATTAATTCTTTTTTTGTATACCATCGAATCGTTATAGGACTATCGCTATGATCCATTTCTTCGCAAATAGATATATGATTAAAAAAATCCATATTTTCGGTCATAAAAGCCAAATGACAATGTGGACAAATGAAAAAATTTTCTTCTTTTTTATTCATTTATTAAATAACGTAAAATACTTTTTATATCATTTAAGTTTCTTTATTAGAATATTCGTTGTATTTTTGTAAAATATGCTCACATCGTGTTTTTGTCGCGTTATGGCTGCCTCCAACATCGTCGTAAAATTTTTCATTTGTATCTATTATTGTATTTATGAATTTTATAAGTTTTTCTTGAATATTTGTTTCTTGATTTTTTTTTAATTCTGACATCATATACAATATAGGTAGCATAAACGATTTGCTATATTTATTTTTACTTTCACTTTTATCTAAGATATTATAAATACAATCCAAATTTTTTTGAAAATAATTCCAAACGGATATATCTATCTCTCTATACTTTTGCATATATAAATGAATAGTCGAAAATTTTGGATCGATTTTTAGATTTTTTGTATAAGCATAAAAACCATAAATTAATCGCGAAGAACATTCAAGGGATTTATACCTTTTATCAGCACCAAACAATTCACTTATATTATTGTTATTATTATAAACATGTAAAAGTTTAATTAATTTTGATGATGGTGTTAATGAATTTAATCTTTCCCCCTGACTGGTTTTTTGACTTACTTGTTTCTTACAGAACCATTCGGATACAATTTCATTGGGTAATTGTGTTTCTGTAAATATATAATGAAATTTAATTTGTTTAATATGATTTTGCTCCCTAAGTGTTAAATCTTTAAAATACTTTCCTTTCATACATGCTGGTTCTGACAATTTATATTTATATTTATTATTCATATATCTTAATATAGCCATAAATCGTTGTTTTCCATCAAGTGATCTTCTGATTAGAGCACCTGTTGGTTTTTGAACGGTATCAAATTCAGGATGTCCCAATGGTAAACCTTGAATAATACTTTTTACAATATCGGATTCCCAAATTTTATTATGTAATGCTTCACCCCTTTGATGTGATGGGTTAAAATCAAATAATTTTTTTTGCCATTGTGTGAATATATAATCTAAACTTTCTGAGGCAGTTTCCCATTTATAAGTTGGTATACCATTAAACATTTGAGATGCTCCATTTGCAGCAGCTCTTTGCGAAATTCTTGTGTTACTAGTCATTATAATAATTATACTCTGATTATAATGAATATATTTTAATCAATTTTTTCTTAATTTTTCAAAAAAGCCTCTGAGGCTAAATGCCTTTAGAGGCTAAATGCCTTAGAGGTCAAATGCCTTTTAGAGGCATAATGCCTATTTATTGAAATTCTTATATATATAAAAGTAAACTAATATTAGTTGAACTATGGATATACCGCACCAGGTAGTTGCTACTTCAGCAGCATCCGTCTGGTATATTATACCGGGCAAAAAGGCAGATGCTAAAATAAATAGATTTATAAGTCGTGTTGTATTATTGAAAAACAAAAAAGGTAAAAAGAAAAATATAAAATGACCATAAATACCTGGTGTATAGTATTCTGGTCCTTGTCTTAAAGGTAATGTAAACCGTATATGTTTTTTTCCAGTTAAACTGCATGTTTTACCACATAATTCACAATCGCTTGACATTTTATTATTTAATTTACTAGTTCGATTCATAACGGGATCGTGAAATTCAAACATTTGTAATGCCATGAGAATACTTGTAATTATGGCCATAGGAATTAATATTTTAAAGTAATTAAGTTGATCAGGACGGATTACTTTAAATTTTTCAAATAAACCCCAAAAACCTAATAAATATATTGGACCCTGAAAACTAATATGAAGATAATTTAAACGACTTAAAGTCTGATTTAATTTATTATCACATTTATCAATGACAGTATAACCATAATAATGTATGATTTGCATTAATGTAAAATAAAAAATCATTGTTGCTGCTTTTATATTTACATATTTATACGAAACGACAGTAGATATTCCACCCAATAATGCCATAAATAATGACATATTTTTAGAAAAGCACATATATAATTAAAAAATATTTATTTTTAAAATTAACACTATTATAATATTTAATTGGAAAAATTTAATATTATAAAATAATAATTGTTTCGTATATAGTAATCAAATATTACTTACCTTTTTCTTCTTCTACGACGTCTCGTTTTACGCGATTTTCTACCTCTTTTTTTTGATTTACGCGATTTTCTACGACGACGTTTCGATTTACGCGATTTTCTCCTACGACGTCCACCAGAAGGTGGTCCATGGCATTGGTTACAAAGTTCTCGAATTTTTTCAATATCAACTTTTCTCGCCTGTGCCATTTTTACACCATTATCTTCAAACCTCGAACCTTTATTCCACATCATGGTGCAATTGGAATGATTTATCCCACCCGGTTGCGCAATACCCTGAGCGAGTTCGTTCGTTTCATCCAGGAATGTACCCCCTGTCACCACTGGGTTTCCCCAGTCATCTCCAAAATGTTGTCTTGCAACTGCTTCAATTAATTTTCCCGCTTCTGTTTTTATATGTGGCTCATTCCCGCAAGGAACTTTCGGTCTCCTCTTCTTCTTGTGCTTCTTTGGCATTATAATATATGTATATATTTTATATTTTATCTAAAATTAATTTAATATTACATTACCATCAATACGACTAAATAATATTACTAAAATTACTAAATAATATTACTAAAATTACTAAATAATATTACTAAAATTACTAAATAATATTACTAAAATTACTAAATAAAATTACTAAATAAAATTACTAAAATTACTAAATAAAATTACTAAAATTACTAAATAAAATTAAAAAATATTTAATTATTTTAAAAATTTTTTATATACTCACACGCACTATTTTACTATAATTACCAATACACTCCATACGCACACAAATTCCTATAAAATGCCCTATGTTTTTCCCACTCCTTAATATCCATTTTTTGTACATAATTATCTGCTTTTCCACTCCATATTGCTCCAAACTGCTTAAAGAATTCGCTGTTCGGCGAAATATCATGATCGCCTTCTATTGCTACCCATCTATAAAAGCTATTATCATTATCATTCCAATCATGTTTTCTTAAGGCATTCTTATATCTTCTTATTGCTAATTTTTCCGGGTCAACTTTTTTAGGTGAACCATTTTTTGTTGTTTTCCTCTTATTTTTTTTATCTTCCTTATTTGCCTTAAAATCTAATTTTTCTTGTTTTTTAGCTTCCCTTTGTGCCTGTTTTGCTGCTTTTTCAGATTCTTCCTTAGCTTTTTTTTCCGCTTTTGCCATAATTTTTGCTTCATAGGCTGGTCTTTTCTTTTCCCACCTACTTAAATTCCTATACTTATCCGCACCAGCAGCATGTCTTACAGTATACCAACTTTTCTTTTTCCAATCTGCTCCAACAGCTTTCTCGCTCATAATATAGACATCTCCACAATTAAGGGTTACATTAATTGTTTTGCCCAATGGCATACCATCCTTAAACCATTGCCAACACATCGGATAGTTATCACATCCTATACTAATACATATAACTACTACTCTCTCAGTATCACCATGAAAGCCTATTCCAGTATTTTTAAGGTTATAATATCTATTGCCTTCAACTACATTAATCTCTACTTTAGTCTTACTACCAATATATATCAAACCATCTTCTATTTGCTTACGCAATCTTTCTACTCCCTTATTTAAATACTCCATTTTTTTAAGGTCATATATTGTTCCTTTACCTTCAAACACTGCTGGCTCCTGTTCTCTACCAGCTACAAAGCATAAGTTTGTTCTTGCAAGCTTATTCATTCTTTTTCCCCTTACCCTAACTTCCTTACCATCAATAATTTCTGTCCTATATTTATTTGGATCCAAATATTCAGCATCCCATCTTCTACATGCTAATTCCTTATAAACTTCTTTTGTCCAACCTTCTGCTCCCATTGTTTTGGCAGCCCAATCCCTTAAAATAAGCACTCTTGCTTGATCAACTGGCATCAACTCATTCAATATGTTATTTTCACTTAATTTATTAAGATTTAACATATTTACTTTTTTCATATTCTCCTTCATATCACCACACATTAATTTTCTAAAATAAGGTCCCAATCCTTCAATATCTTCTGCTGTAAAACCTTCTCCCTTAATCGGCATCCTACCTATTATCTCCATACCCCTATTATTCTCTCCTCCGGGCGCACAAGTTAAGGAAAACCTCTCTTTTTTCATTAACTCCGCAATTTCTTCATCTGACCAATCACCTTTCCATTCATATACTAATTTACTTGTCATTTTGTTTGTGTTAGTTTTAGGGTTTAAATCTAATGTTAACTTCTTATTATTCATAAATATATAATTAACATTAAAAAATATTTTTTATTGTCAATTTTTTACATTTTTAGACCAAAAATATTTTTTTTATTTTTTTTTTAATCGTAACTTGCATCACTATCCCAATCTTCTTCGCTAGTTTCATAATCACTATGCCATTCTTCTTCACTTTCATCTTCTACAGGAAGACCAGAACAACACCATTTTTTAGGTTTAATTTCCTCTTCATCTTCATCTGATGAAACATCACCCGCAATAAATTCGTCATCTTCTTCAAGGTGTGATTGGTCTACCTCAGATAATCTTAGATATTCTCCAATATGTGATACAACCGCACCAGGTAATACTCGCCCCATGTCTCGCCATATACTTGAAAATTCTAATAAACTTTCTGAGAAATCACGACGATGAATTCTATAACGCCCTTTATCATTCCATTCAATAGTTGTGAACTTGTTGCCGCGACGACTATGATAATAGTTTTCATCACCATTGATACAATCATATTTCCCGCGTTTATTTGCTTCGTAACAATGCTGGTATCTATCTACCGCGCCTGATACAAATTTCTCATCTTCAAATTTTTTTGGGGCATTACGACGCCTTGATGGGTTACGTCTGTGTGGTTGTACTAAATTCATTTTGTTTGTATAATATAATCTTGTTAATTATATTATATCAAAAAATATTTTTTAATTTCAATTTTTTAAATATCACCATAGTCAAGATCATATTCATCTTCTCCACCATCACCATCTTCTGCTATATCATTAAGATTATAAATTTCACGATCAATTCTTTGTTGTATTTCTGCGCTTTCTTGATAGTTCATGCGGAAAATATCCATATTCATTTCACTAACATCATCCATTTGTCCCAGCAATTGTTGTTCTCGTAAAGCTTCATGTTCAATAGCATCTCTCTCTTTATCGTATTGATCACGGTCATATTCAAACAACGCTTTTTTTTGTCCCAAATTCCAATCACCTATTCTATGTTTCTTTTTAAGATTTTCTACTTTTCGTTGTTCTATTGTCAATTCACCTAATCTAGTTTTAATATTTTCTTTTTCCTTATCTCTGGACCGCGACACTTTTTCCAAAATATTTGTTTTACTCATATTTAATAATCGTTTTTCATTATTCATCATGGTGATAATGGTATCGATAAACGAATTTATTGTTCTTTTAAGATTTTGATTTTTTCTAATTTGAACTTGTGACATATCACCATAACTGACATTAGTGAATGAATATAAGTAATCAAAAATAGTTAACAGAAAATTAAACATAAGCTTTTTATACAAATCACCATCAATATTTCCTAATACAATTTGATCGTCCAATTTTAATTCAGGATTAAAAATAAAATTATCTAACAATAAAATTAAATGTTCGCTTTCTTCTTGTATAGTAGATAATATTTCTATTAAATTTTCATCTCCATAAAATTTTTTAAACAAATTTTTACTATCTTTTAATATTGTAATTACATCTCTTACATGCACATCACTTAACTTCCAATGTTTGGGAACAGGCTTTTTATCATCGATGTTTATTTGATTTTTAATGATGTTTGGTAATATTTTTACTATTAATACTATTATATTTTTTATATATGAACCTGCTTTATATCCAGTATTATCTTCTTTTGTCATATAAATATCTTGACCTATAAAAGTCCAATTAATAAAATCATTCAAAAAATCTTTGACTTTGGTTTCTTTGCCCAAATCTTTCATATATTTGTAAATATTTTGCTGTAATTCTTCAATATTACTATCTAAAAATAAATATAGATTATCTTTTGTATTTCTTTTTGTATTGCTATCATATTTCCATAAATTAGTATCTGATAATTTTAATAAATCATTGTTCAATAATTTTTTTGTTTCTACATTTATTAAACGATCAATTAAATGTGAAAATCTTTTATTTAATCCTTCATATTCTGTATTATAATTTATATACATCATATTTTTTTTACTTATTTCTTCCAATAACAAAATCAAATCTTTTTCAGTATATGTTACACCTTCATTTTTCAATGTTTGAATTTTTGATTGTATCGTGTCATTTTTTAAAAATTTACTTTTATTTGTTTTACAAATTCGCATAAGTGTATCGTTCAACTTAATTCCACTATTGAATTTACAATATTTAAAAAAACTGTTATAAATATTTTCTTTATTATATGTATTTTGAACATTTGGATATTTAATTTTTGTATTTTTACTTATAAAAATAGTATTTGCTTTGCTATAATTAGAAATTTCATGTTTAACACTCGATAATGATTTTACAATTTTATTATATTTTTCTATATTTTTATTTTTTTTGACGAAATAATCAAATGTTGTTAATTTTGCCATATTACAACAGGCATTTTGCGTTACCATTTCGCCATTATTTGTAATCAATAAAAAATCCTCACTATTAATAATGTTTTCAATCATTTCGATAATATAAAACGAATGATCACGTATTTTACCATAAATTGAATTTAATTTTTCATGTTGTGATGTTTTTTTATTTTTCAAATCAGATAACAAACTATCATGTAAATTTGGAGATATATTCCTCAATCCTTCTACCGAAAAATTTATCAATGGTGGTAAAAATGTATCCCATTTTGTTAAGTTAAATCTTTCGATTGCTATGTCTTTTTTTTGTTCTTGTTTCAAATATTTTTTCTTTTCTTTTATCAAATTAGAACTAGCTTCTAATGGTAAAATAAGGTTATCCAAAAAAGTTTTTATTTTGTTTGATATTGCTTGTTTTAAACTTATTATCTTTTTTTTATCTACATTTTTTACAATAATATTCCATGGTCTTATGTTTTTAGATATATGATAAACAACGCAACTTACATAATTTATAAAGGACAAATCGTTGCTATACAATGGATAACCTTTTAATGATTGATTACAATTAGGAAACGAAACATTCGTTTTTACACCGGGAACACTTGTCTGGACCGTTAAAATATACAATCCCAATGTAATAAACAATAAATATTCATCGTGATATTTGTCATATGTTGTATTTATTTTTTTTCCCTTAGCCTTAGCTTTTTCTATTTTTTTATTAAATTGTTTCTTCGATATTAAATTTTTTTTCAATAATATTAAACCGTGTTTTACTATAAATTGTTTATTTATATTTTTTATGTGTAAATTATAATTAAGTGCTTGAATAATGTTATTAATATATTGTGCGTCTACATTTTCATATTCCATGGCAATCTTATCTTCTTCATCCAACCATTCTTCGCCTAACATTTCATCAACACCATCCTTTTCCAACACTTCATGATGAATTATTTTAAATCCACTTTTATTATATCCTTCCGCATCATCATAATCAATATTTCTTATAATGTACCCACTGTATTTATCTATAATATAACCACCATCATCACTTAATACACCTCTTGAAGCACATATTTGGTTTAATTTTTGAAGGTAATTTTGTTTATTTATAAAACAATTAGCTAGGTCTACAAAAAATGTTGGCAATAAAACTAAATCAGTTTCATTACAATAATACCAATAATCGCTAGTTTCAAATGTTTCGGTAAGAGAAAACCCACCTCCCATATAACAATATTTATTTACAAATTCTATTATATAATCAGATTTTAAAGCTAAATCAGGTTCTGATAATATAAAATCTCTAATTTTAGCATAAGGAGATTTTTTTATTTCTCTTTTTGTTAATTTATTCCCCAGGTTAATTTTAAATATATCGTATTTTAATTTATTATTTTCCTTTACTTCAATAATTTTTTTAATATTTCCCAAATTATATTTATATTCTTTTTGGTTCATTTTTTTAAGTTCAGAGTTTGAATAATGAAATTGATGTTCAAAATTACTAACAATTTCTTCCATTAATTGTTTTTTTAATTTTTTTTTATTAATTTCATTTGTATTGCATTCATTATTAATATTCAAACATTTGTTTTTTAAATTACAAAAACTAACTTCGTCAATTGCTTTACCTGATAGATTATCATCAATACGCCATTTATTATTTTTTCTAATATAATAAATTATTTTACCATCATCATCCAATATGGCATAATCATCGTCGATTACTTTTCTTCTTCCATCTATTAAAGCTTCAGCTTCGCGTGTAAGATTTACATTTTTTAAACCTACAACATCAACTAAGTGTTTTTTTAATAAATCAATCAACTCTTCTCTATTTGCGGTATCTCTTAATTGGCGGAAATCATCAAAAATACCATATCTAGTTGTATCATATTTTTTATCGAAATATATTTCATTATTATCATCCATTATCAATTCGTCATGTGCAATATATTTTTTAGATAATGTATATATTTGACAATCTTCCTTTCCAGCATCGGTCATTTCTTCTACCATTTTATCAATGTTTTTAATATTTTCATCAACTACTTTATCCAAATCAATACTCTGTATCAAATCATCTTGTAATAATTTCATTGATGATAAATATAAAGCACCGCCATCAAGCATTAATAAATTGTTTAACATTTCACTATTGCTATTAATATTCATAACATTGTAAAAATCTTTTTTGAAAATACTTTTTAATTTATTACTTTGTTTTAAGAATGATTTTAATACTGGTTCATATATTTCTCGATCATTTTTATTAATAACATCTATATCTTTAATGTATTTCTTGTAATTTTTGTTGGTTGAAATAAAATGTTTCATTAACTCATTATGTTTTTCTTCCATAAAATCACATATAAATTCGTATTCTTTTTTTGTAATATCAAAATCATATATATGATATGCTTCCAATAATTCTATTAATTTATTTATCGAATATGGGTTCACACGAGATGGAGAAAGTAATTTTATTAAATCCAATGTATCAGGTATAATATGATTCAAAAATTTATTGAAAATTTTATTATGATTTCTATCATCATATTGTAATTTGCTAGTAAAAATCATTTTTGTAAGTTTATTATCGGTAAAATAATTTTGTATTTTTTCATTAACATCTATGACTTTTGTGTTTTCTTCATTATTCATTATCAGATGATGTTTGTAAAAAAATTTGGTATTTAATAATACCTTTTTTAATAGAGACATATTTGTTGAAAAAATATTTAAAATTTGAATATATTTGGCAGGCAATAAATAATATCCCAATAACGTCATTCTATCATTTTCTAATAGTTCTTCACGTTTTGAATATTTATAATTAGTATTATCTTTTATTAGATGAGTTGCACCTCTAATATATCTATGTAGACTATCTATATTTTCTAAAATTACATCCATTTCTACATGAACTTTTTTTTGAATAATGATATCATTTGAATTCGGATCAGGTTGATGTAAATCAAATGAATCAAATTCTTTCAATGTTTGTTGAACCAAAAATTTATATTTATTTTGCCCATCTGGTATTGCATTGTTTTTATATTGTTCCATAACATTGTTAACTTGATTAATGTTTTCTATTATTGACGTGTTATTTGCTTCTATTTCTTCACTTGTATCAAGTGTTTGAAACGTATTTTTGTTATTTTTGCAAATAGGTATTAACCATGGAATATTTATTTTATTTTGTTCTAAAATTTTTACAAGTGGTTTATTATTTTTCCCTTTATATAATGGTTTAATAGCATTACCTTTGGTATCAAAAATAGAAAATTGTTTTCGTAATTGTTTGAACCTTTCAATCATATGGTGAATTTCTTGTATTTTTCTAGGATTTTTTTGCGTGGCTGGTATATTTATCATCATATCAGTAAGCAAATCATCCAATTGAACAACTATATCATATCTTCTATATTCTTTACCTACGTCTTTTACTTCTATAATATCTACCGTTTCGGTTTCAAAAACTATATTATCAGCATCTAACAATATTTCTTTTTGTCCTTCTTTTTTATTATATAAATCTTCTTGTATTTGTATTTTAACATCGTCATCATCATATTCTTCTTCCAAAGCTTCTAAATCTAAAGGAGATTCTCTAATGTCCGGTTCTTTTAATAAATTTTTCTTATCATTCGGTATATCGAATGGTTTAAAAGATATTATTGGTAGATTTTTTGGTATACCTTTATAGTCAAAATTTATATAGAATAATCGATTTGTTAAATATTCTTTAATTTCAATAGTATCATCTTCTAAATTTATAATTGTACAATTTACAATCATAGGAACTATACCACCGAATTCAATTGTTATATTTTTACCTGGTATTAAATCATTTTGTAAAGCAAATCCTTTTTTTTCACTTTTATCAAGGATTATAATTGATAAAATAGTTTCATCATCTAATTTATTATTTGTAACATTTAATGTATGATTTTTATCATTTGATTCTTCAATTAATTCTATAATACTTTCATTCAAATATGAAATAAAAAATACTTTATCATGTATTTCTGAATTTTTGGGTGCATTAATCTGTATAATATCTCCTAATTCTAAAAATAAATTATTATCATTTTTTTTGGATATTTCTTTATCATCCATTACTTAGTATAATAGTAGAAATTTATTTATTATATTATTAATGAAATTAAATTAAAGATATACTTATTATTTTATTATTATGAGTACTTGTTTTGATTATTCAACTTATTTAGATATACCAAAAGCTATATCAAATAAAGAGTATGCTACAGAAAAAGGCGTTGTTATTAGACATTTTAAACATTATGGACTTTATATTATAAAATATATGAAAAGTCAATTGAGTGAAGATAATATTATAACGTTGGGTAAATTTCGTAGTGTAATTACTGATGGTGAAAAAATATTATCGTCTAGTCCAGGAAAGTCATGTAATTTTCTAAAATTTATTGAAGATACTAATAGTGATCAATGTGCAATTGAAAATTTTTTTGAAGGAACAATGATTAATTTATTTTATCATGATAATAATTGGGAATTAGCTACAAAAGGAACTATTGGAGCAAAAAATAAATTTTTCCAAGATTCACCATATACATTTCGTTATTTATTTTTGGATGCTTTTAATAAATCATTGAACCCAATAACAAATGAATTATGGAGTTTAGATGATTTGGATAAAGAATGTAGTTATACTTTTATACTACAACATCCACATAATAGAATTGTAGTTCCATTCGAGAACCCAGAATGTTGTTTAATTAGAAAATATAAATTAGATAGTTGGAAAGTAACTGAAGTATTAACTCCTGAATACCACAATCAGATCGTCCCATGTGTTTATGATGATAAAATACAAAATGCTTTAAAATTAGAAGAAGATTTTAAAAATAAAGTATTTAAATATGATATTAAAGGGTTTATGTTGTATAATAAGGTTACTGGAATTAGAACAAAAATAAGAAATCCAAATTATGAATATGTTGCAAAATTAAAAGGGAATAATCCTAAATTACAATATTCATATTATTTATTGAAACAAAATAATAAAATAAACGAATATCTCTATTATTATCCACACGATAAACCGTTATTTGATTTGTATAGGAAAGAATTATATAATTATACAAATATCTTATGGTCTAATTATCATGATTGTTATATTAAACATAACAAAAAATTAAAAGAATATCCGTATGAATATAGAAATCATATGTATTTTTTACATCAATATTATTTAAATGAATTAAAACCTTATAAAAAATATAATTCATTAAGTAGTGTTATTAAATATGTAAATAATTTACATCCATCTAGGATAATGTATTCTATAAATTATCATCATCGTGAGCAAAAAAAAGATATAAATAAAAGTTTATCTCCAAATTTTATTGATAAAAATTAATTGTATATTTATAAAACTATATCAGCTGATATTTTTTCATATATTTTTATTAATATTCTACATGAATCTTGTAGCATTTTATATAATTCAACATTATCTTTATTTTCTGTTGGAAAAGCTACACGAATAATTGAAAAGTTGTCATGTGGGTGTTCTTTAATAAATCCAACAAATGTTAAATTACCAACTTTGAAATAATTTTCATATAAAACATATTCTATTATTTTACCAATAGTATAATCTTCACCGTGTAAAATTACATCATATGAATTTTGTATGTTTGTTTTTGACGTTTTGATTGTAAATGATCCCGTTTCTATATTTTTAATAATTTTGTTTAATTTATTAATAATATTATTACAAGCCTGTTGAACTATATAAGTATTTTTATATATTCCTAGTGTTTCAATAATAAAATCATAATTATTTGGTATTGTTATTCTCAATCCTTCATGAACGAACCAACTTTTTTTTTCTAACGAAATTTCTTCTTGTGTTGAACCAGCATTTGTCATTGCGTCTTCTTTTTTTTTCCATACTTCATCTTGTTTGGCTACATCAACACTAGGACCGTAAGCACATGTTGATGTTATATTATAAGCACCATTTTTATCTGCCGAACTTCTCATTAATTTAGCAGTAATTTTAATTTCTTCATACGGAATGTCTTTAGAAATTCTTGGTCTAAGTCTGGCAAATAAAATATAATCTTTAGTAATTTCATTTGGTGGAAAAATACTAGTTTTTTGTGTTTCACTTAAATATGTTTTAGTATTTATATCATATACTTTGAAATGTTCCGTAGTAATATATTTCATAATATCACTATCATTTTTTTCATTGATATGAACTTCTAATCTATCTAACGGAGCTTTAGGATCTGTAATGTGAATTGGTATACATTCTAATCTTTGCTTTAAAACTTCATTATTTAATTGTGTGTTATTTTTTTCAATTGTAACTAAACTTTCTTTATAAGGATTACATTTAAAAACAACAGTTTCTATATCCGAATAAATTGTTCTTCTTAATCCGTTTACAATACTGACATTAGTATTTTCAATTGTAAAATTTAACGTATCATTATTTTCAGATATATTAGTGATATTTGGTAAATTAACAGATGTTTTTTGTTGTTGCGAATTTTCTTTTTTCAGACTACTCATTATATATATAATAATAAGTAGATTATATTATTAAATCAATTTTTTCGTTAAATAATGAAATACAAAAGATAACTATTATTTATATGAATTCAATACTTTATTATAGTAATTTTTGCGAGAAAAGCAAAAATTTATTAAAAATATTATCAAAATCAACAATTAAAGATGAAATACATTTTATATGTATTGATAAACGAACAAAAAACGACGCAGGAGAAATTGTAATTTTGTTAGATAAAGGTAAAACAGTACCATTACCTACCGGGATCAATCGTGTTCCAGCGATGTTATTGTTATTTAATGGTAATAGAATACTATTTGGAAATGAAATTAAAGTTCATTTAGACGCGAAGATAGCTGGGCAAGCTGGTGTATCAAACAAATATGATGAAGAACCAGATGCTTTTAGTTTTTCTGGTAATACTCAAGTAGTATCTGATAACTTTTCATTTTTATCACAGACACCAGACGAAATGGCCGCAAAAGGTGATGGTGGAACAAAACAAATGTATTTTTATTCGGGAATAGAAGAAGGCGGTTCTATTGAAACACCACCAGAAGATTATATACCAAATAAGATAGGTGATAATGATTATCAAAAATTTCAAGAACAGAGAATGAGAGAAATTCCTGATATACCAAAAGTTAATAAAACTTATTAATTTTAATATAAAAACATAGATATTATTTATTCATATATGGATAAAAAAACTATATTAAAAGGTTTTAATAATCATTTCTTAGAATTTGGTAAAGATTTAATGAATATTTTTCCAGATGATTATGATTTAAAAACTGCGTACACTTTTTTAGAAGGTTTAAAAAAAATTAATCCAAAAAAAATTATTGAAATATGGAAAACCTGGATATTAAAACATTATAAACATGAAATTGATGTTGGTGATTTTAATTTTTTTGAAAATAAAGATTATGGTTATGATATAGGCGAAGAAAACAATAGTAAATTATTATCATCTGTGAATAATTTTAAAAATAAATGTTCACAATTAAATAAAAAGAATAAAGAAAAATCTATGAAATATGTTCAAAATCTAAGTAAATTATGTGAAATATATTATAGTTGATTTCAAATAAATTAATTAACATTAGTTTAATTTAAAAAATAAAATTAATGTTAAATTATAATGAAAGCTAGTATTGAATTTGTTAAAATAATGAAAGACTTTTATAAAGATATACTTTTTACCTTTCCGGAATGTAAAGATAAATGTGAATTTACACTTTTAGAACATTTAAATAATAGTAATTGTTGTGAAGAAGTTGATAAATTATATGATTATTGTTGTAGTGTTTATCCGGAACGATTTTTTGATATTCTATATCAAACAAATGAAATATTTACAGATTTATCAAAAAATGTATTTTTTTTACCAAATATTGATTTCAAATATTTATGGCAACAAGATATCAGCGATAAAACTCGTGATATCATTTGGAAATATCTACAAATGATTTTATTTAGTATTGTAAATGATCAAAAAGATGGTAAAACATTTGGTGACGCAGCGCAATTATTTGAAGCTATTGATGAAGATGAATTCAAAAAAAAAATAGAAGAAACATTGGGAGAGATGTCTGATATATTTGATATGAGTAATGTCGATATGAGTAATAATGTAGATATGAGTAATATTAATTTAGATGATTTACCAGATGCAGAAAAGTTACATGATCATATTTCAGGATTACTTGATGGAAAAATCGGACGATTGGCTCACGAAATAGCAGAAGAGACCGCAAAAGAGTTGGAAGTTGATTTAGAAGATGAAACTTCCATGGGCGATGTATTTAATAAACTTTTCAAAAATCCAGGTAAATTAATGGGTATGATGAAAAAAGTGGGATCTAAAATCGATGAAAAACTTAAATCAGGAGACTTAAAAGAAAGTGAATTGATGCAAGAAGCTACTGAATTGATGGCTAAAATGAAAGGTATGCCTGGAATGAATAATATGAAAAAAATGTTCGGAGAAATGGGATTGCCTTTGGGTAAAAATTCAAAAATAAACATGAATGCGTTTCAGAGTCATATGAATAGAAATATGCGTAAAGCATCAGCAAGAGAAAGAATGAAAGCTAAATTGGCAAAAAGACAAGCAGAAAAAGCAGAAAAAGCATTAAAAACACCACGGGTTAGAAAAGATGATTTAACTGAACCAGAAGTAATACCTAAGAAGAAGAAAAAAAAGAAAAAAAAAAGAAAAAAGAAAAAGAAAAAAGTTTCAGAATAAACAACAAGATTAAGTATTCAATAAAAAATAATTATTTATATATATATTAATGATGAGTGATAAATTTTGGTTAGACGATATTACTATATTATTCGATCCTAGACATATTAAAGAAATTTGGCCTTATGGAGATTATCCTTTAGGTAGAAAATTAAACGCATTAAGTCGTTTGGTTTTGTTATTGTCAGTAATTAGTTATTTAGTATTTGATTCTGGTAAAATTATAATGTCTTGTGTAGTTACTTTAGTAATTATTTGTATTTTATATAAAAATGAACAAATTATTGGTATAAAAAATTTAAAAAAACAAATTCATTTAGAAGGTTTTAACAATCCTGATTATTATAAAAGCGTAAAAGATAATTATACAACCCCAACAACAAAAAATCCGTTGATGAATGTTATGTTGACTGATATAAAAGATAATCCTAAAAGGAAACCAGCCGCACCAGCTTTTAATTCAATTGTCGAAAAAGAAATAAATGATGCTGCTTTAAATCGTAAATTATTTGCTGATTTAGGAGATAATTTAAGTTTCGAAGGTTCTATGAGAAATTTTTATTCAATGCCTAACACTAGTATACCTAATAATCAAGAAGAGTTTGCTAAGTTTTGTTATGGTGATACGGGATATTGTAGAAATAAATATAAATCAGTTGCCGAATAATTTATTTTTTTCATATTTTTATTATCTTAATAATAAATATATAATGACAACCACACATGATTATATTTTCGATAAATTATCACGTATTGGCGATGATAAATGTGGACAATCTGAAAAAGATATCCAAAATACACATTTTGGAACATATACGACCCAAAATTATTTTAGTCAACACTGTGGTATGAAAAAACCAATTTCATTCGCCACACAACAACCTAATATTAATTATAAAGGCGGTGTTGATAGTAATGTAGGTGCTGGAGGATGCAATGTTTCTACCGATAGTGATTTAAAAATTTCTACTATTCAAAATCGTCCAAAATGTAGAATTGCTTTACAACAAAGAGAATATTTAACAATACCATATTTAGGAAAAGGCCCACATAATCCAACATTGGAAACTAAATTATTACAAGCATCATATTCTGGTAATAAAAAAGATTGTAAAAACTTAACCGAAGTATGTCATAATAATCACATGGTTGATTTAGTTCCTAGTTTGAAAGAATCAATTCAAAATCCACATAATTTAATTGAAGATGTGGCTTCTAATGGATGGATCCGTGGAGGCATACCTTCCAGAGATTTAAGTAGAGATAAAGATTATTTTAATAAAAATTAAATACTTAAATAAATATCAATAATATTATTTAATGTTGTATAACACATCATTAAATATTGATTACAAAGATGAAAAATACAAAGATAAAACTGGTGAATTTCAAAAACAATTTTTAAAAGCCTTTTACATTGAAAGTTATGATGAAAAGATTATTATTGAAAAAATGGATGAAATTTATGATGATATATCCAATGATAACAATATGAAAAAATTATTCGACGAGATAAAGAAACGAAATAAAATTTTCCCATTTGAACTTAAAAATAAAGATATGTTTTCATTGTTATTTAGTTATGATACATTTGATTTAATACACCTTTTTATAAAGGAATATTATGAAAATGACTATATTGATGATAAGACATATGAAATGTTTTTAAATAAATCAAAAACTGCTGATAATTTTTTCTAGCTTAATATTAAGTATATGTCATCAACACATTTAAAAAACTGTCCTGGAGAATATAAAAAAGAGCAACAAGCTATTAATCACCAAAAACTCCAAAGAACTTATAAACAACAATCAATTCCTTATAATAGTAATCATCCTGCTTATGGAATAAATATGCCAAAAATGATAGGTGGTTATTATAATAACGTTTTGTCCAATAATCCATGCGATATTGAAAGTAGTTTATATGGTATTGGTTCTACAAATTTATATGAACCTCAAAGACCGGTAAAACCGTCAATAAATAAATTAAATGATATTAAATTCTTTGAAAAACATTCTAAATTTGTACCTGAACCATTGATAATGGAGAATGATCAAAGACACGTAATATTTAGAAGATAATATCATTATATATTAATGACTTCAAAAGAACAATATTGTGATTATAAATTATATTTAAAACATCGTCAAGCCAATTCTTATTATAATGAAGCGGTTAAATATAAAAATTTAGAAGGCGCTGATTGGATAGAAAATTGTTCAGTAGCTTTACATAAATCAATTATATTAAATCCATATAATACGGATTCGTTATTATTATTGGATGAATTATTAAAACCAAACCCGACTACTCCTTTATTAACGTCTATACAATGTAAAACTTATAAACAAAGTGCTTTAGTCGATCTTAGAAAATGTTATAGCGCAACAGATTTAAGAAAAAAATATTAATATAAAAAAAAAATATTTATATTAATATAATAGATGTCTTTTACTAGATTTAATTACGATGATGCAAGAATTAAAAAAAATTTACAACAAGCTACTGGACCTGGGAGATGGACATTAAATACGCCTGGAAATGGTCTAGATTTACCAATGGTAAATGATCCTCAAACACGCATGCAAAGATGGGGGGCAAACTTACGATCAGTACCAAATGGTCATCCCATTGATATTGATAGTGATTTGATTGGTTTATATAAAGTATTAAAAAAATCTGGAGAACAACCTAGAAATGATAAGCCAAAGAAAAAATCATATGCTGTTAATTATCCAGTTTATGAAAAAACAATGAGATTTCAATCTAGAGTAACCCATCCAGCATGGCAATATTTAGATTTAGAACAAAATCATCGCTATCCTTTATTTTTAAACCCACAAGAAAATATTTGTAAGCATTTTGAAAATAATTTGAATACAAGATTACTCGAGCGTGATAATTATGTACCAAATATTCCAGATAGTCCATATCTAAATTAATATATTTTGTGTATTTTTAATAAAATATATTATTTATTTATAATATATAAAATGGAAGTTGCAATACCCGTATTAGCTTTAGGTGTAATGTATCTCATATCTAATAAAGAAAATATACCACAACCTAATCAAGAAAATTATGAAAATATAAATAATAATCACTTACCAAATGTTAAACAACAACATCCTACAAATTATCCAAAAGAAACTAATACTGATTTGCAAAATAATGTTTGTAGATATCCTAGTGAAACAGCCGTTTCAGATAAATATTTTCAAAAAGATAGATATGAAAAATCATTGGAAGATAAATCTATTCCAGAAAATACAAAACAGTTTACATCTTTAACCGGGAATAAAATTACAAAACAAGATTTGAAACATAATAATATGGTTCCCTTTTTTGGGTCTAAAGTTACTCAACGAACAGGAGGTTTAAATGGAAATGAAAGTGTTTTAGATAGTTATTCTGGTTCAGGAACACAATTTCAAGCAAAAAGAGAACAAGCACCATTGTTTAAACCAGAAAAACAAATGAATTGGGCACATGGAACTCCAAATCATTCTGAATTTATACAAAATCGTATGAAAATGAATGTATCAGGTATTCAAACAAACAATAAACCATGGGAAGAAATTAAAGTTGGACCTGGTTTAGGAAAAAGAAATGGTGTTAATGGTTCTGGTGGTTTTAATAGTGGAATGGAAGCACGTGAACTTTACCAACCTAAAACCGTTGATGATTTGCGTGTTGAATCAAATCCGAAAAATTCATATGGTGGTGTGGTTTTAGGTGCTAAATCGGATGTTCAACATAGAGGTATTATGGGAAAAATGGAGAAAAATAGACCAGATACATTTTCAATTCATGGTCCTGATAGATGGTTTACCACAACAGGAGCACATAAAGAAAATCGTGATAGAGAAGAATATATTTTACGTGAAGAAAATAGAATTGATACAACAAGAGAATATTATGGTGGTAGTGGAGATAATCAACAATCTAATTATGTTCAGCGAAATTATAAAAAACCAAATAAAACTTCACGAGAAAATACCCAGATGGGTAACGCTTCGTTAACTAATAAATGGACTGGAGATGCAAATAATTATGGTAAAGACGGTTATTACGTTTTACCCAATAATAGAACTACAAATAAAGACGATACATTCTTAGGAGCTGTAAGTGCTGGTGTTAATGCTGTTATTACGCCAATATTAGATTCGTTACGTCCATCTAGAAAAGAAAATTTAATTGGTAATATGAATCCAGCTGGTTATGTTGCTGGACCAGGACAATCAAGAACATTCAATCCATCAGATAGACCAAAAACAACCATTAAAGAACAAACTATTGATAATCAATATATACCAATGGGTGGTGCTAATCGTAGTGATGGATATATCACCGCACCAAAACCAAATGTTCATAATCAAAGAGATTCTACAAATTACGAATGGTATGCTGCTGGTAGTTCAGGAACTAGTAATGTTCGTTTATATGGTGCTGAATATAACGCAAGATTAAATCCCAATAAAGAAGTTTTATCAAAAATTGATCGTATTAATGTAGGTAATAGTAATCTATTCAATAATGAAATGAATGTAAATATTAAAAATCATGGTGCTATTAATGAAGGATTTATGGGTGTTGATATGCCAAAAAGTGCTATGGGTGGTTCTAATTATGGTGAATTATCAAATAGAAATTTAAGGGAAAGAAATCCAATGGAACAGAGGAACCAAGGTGAATTATTATCTGCGTTTAATAATAACCCATATACACAATCTTTACAAAGTTATGCTTAATATAAATACTAATTATTTATAATTAAAAACAAAATATTATAAATAATTAATGAGTTTGAATATACATCAAAATATAAAAAACAAATTAGATTTTTTTGTTGAAAACGACAAAATACCACATATAATTTTTCACGGACCTTCAGGAAGCGGTAAAAGACATATGTTAAATTATTTGATAAACAAAATATATAAAATAGATAATGAAACCATTAACCAATATATGATGTATGTTAATTGCGCACATTCAAAAGGTATCCGATTTATACGAGATGAATTAAAATTTTTCGCAAAAACAAATATTAATAATAAACACGGATATAACTTTAAGAGTATAATTCTTTTTAATTGTGAAAAATTAACTACTGATGCACAGTCAGCATTGCGAAGATGTATTGAAAAATTTAGCCATAATACTAGATTTTTCATCATTGTAGAAGATGAAACTACATTACTAAAACCAATATTATCACGATTTTGCAATATATTTATACCATTACCAACTATAAATAATCAGAAAATAAGTTTACATGAATATTTTAAAAATAACTTAAATGAATCAAAATACATAAAAAAAAGACAAATATGGTTAAAAAAAAATATTATAAACACAAAAAACTATAAATCTTTGAAAGATTGTAATATATTTGTTAATAAATTATATGAAAAAGGTTATAATTGTTTAGATATAATAGAAATACTTGAAAATAGTTCAAACATTATTATGAATAAAAATAAATATAAAGTTTTAGTGTATTTTGACAAAATTAGAAAAGAATATCGCAATGAAAAAATTATTATGTTAAATATTTTAAATTTTTTATTTATGCGTCCGAAAGAAGAATTAGAAAATATATTAAAATTATAAATGGATGATTACGATCATACAATTGTTTCAGAAGCGCAAAGGGAGTGGTCTTCAAGATTAATTACAATTATAACACCTCAATTAATAGAAGGAATGAAGTCTATATTTGAAGAATCATGGAATTTATGTCGCGAAAATGAAGAAGATAATAAATATCTAATGACATTTCAAAATTTACTGTCCAGAGTACCAAAATGGAACGAAACACTTATTCAAAAAGAAACAGACCGTATAATTACATTAACAAAATGTAAATATTTAGAAGATATTTTAACATGTGTTCATATTACTCAATTAAAAATTTTAACAAGTGTTCGTGTATCACAAAAACAAAAAAAAATAGATTTAGATATACCCAAGCTACCACAATTTGTTCATAAAGTTTATATTACTTTAGCCAGAAAAATTTATAGCAATGTATATCTTTTCGAAAAAAATATACAACCATTACAATTTCAGAAAAATATGCGTGAGGTTGAAATTTTAACACGTGAAAGTATACTAGAAGTTATAAGAGCTAATATGCCTATAGAATCTATTTTGCGATCTTATATCGACGAAACAGTAGAAGAAGACGTTGTTGAAGAAATTGTTGAAAAGGAAGTTGAAGAAAAAGAAAATAATGAAGAAAAGGAAGAAGAAGAAGATAATACAAAAGTAGTTATAGAAAAAACTGAAAGTGTAGTAGAAAAACAGGAAGTAAAACCAAATGTGGTTGAAGATAAAATCACAGATCCTATTGTAAAAGTAGAAACGGAAAAAGCGGTTGAAGAACCATCTCAGGTATCTTCTCCAATAATAAAAGAAAATGTAACTTTAGAAGTTACAGAAGAACTCAAAAATAAACGACTATCATTTAACGATAATGATAATGTTTTGGATATGGGTACAAATGAAGAATCTGTTATTAATGCTCCAAAAAATGTTGAACGTTTAGACAAAATTTCGAAAGAAAATAATGAACGACGCAAATTAGAAGAAGAAGGTTATGATGACGAAGATGAAGATAAACTAGTAATTGGTGAAACCGTTAAACTAGATACAGATATTTTAACTTTAGACAAAGATTTAAATAAAAAAGAGGCTTTAGCACTTGATGATATTGAATTATTGACTTAATTGCGGAAAAAATAAAATTATCAAGGAGTTGTATATTATATAATGGAAATGTCAATATTTATTACAGCATTGTGTGTATCTATTATTTATTTGTTAATGAAATTTTTAGAAATGCGTGTCATTGAAAAAGCTAACAAACCTTTAAAACTATTGGCCCGCGATACTCTTTTAGTATATTTGAGTGTTCTTACAGGACATTTTATATTAATTCAACTTTCTCCAATAACAAATAATGGTTCAGTACCTCAAGTTTTTACAGCAGATCCTAACTTTTAAACAAATATAATAACAATATTATTATATTTATTTTACACTAATGTTCGGATACATCATAATTACTTCCTTTTTTTCTTTTTTTTTCCAGTATATTTTCTTTTTTTACTTTTTTTCTTTTTACGCGATTTTCTAGCTACAACAGGTAACTTTATTTTCTTACCATGTCCATCTGTTTTAGGTGCTTTTTTTGTTCGTCTATAAAAAGAACTGGCTGTTAATAATACTTTAATATTTTTTTTTAAAAGCGCTCTAGGATTAGTTTTACTTTTTGTTGTTTTATATTTCCTTTTAAAGGTTTTTTTTTCTCCCGCTCTCTCTTTTATTGGTGATAATTTTTTCCTTGTTTTTGGCATATATAATTTATAAAGAAGATAATTCTACCTCATCGTCTAATTCTGAACCTTCATTTAAATATATTACCTTTCCATTTTTAACGCAACTTAGTTTACCCATTGCGTAATATGTATGTCTATTTATATTTTGTTTTGAAAAATAACTCAAACATAAATTCACAATATCCATATGCCCTGCTACCAAAATGCTTATATTACTACTACCATAAGTATAGCCTAAATAATTACAGAAATTATTCACACGTTCGTATATTTGCCATTCACTTTCAGGATAAACTAATAATGATTTATCAAATAATGACATATGATCTAAATTTATATCAAATTCTTTTATATATTCTTCTGTTAATGTCATATCTGGTTTATGAATAAATGTTTTCTCTGTAATTGTTTCTGCTAGGGAATAATCACAAAATGTTTGTAAATTATTTTCTTTGGCAAAAGGACGAACTGTTTGTAAAACTCTTATAAATGGTGAACTATAAATTTTATCAATATTCAATGTATTTAATAAATCTTTTAATTTTGTTGCACTATTTTCCTTACCAACTTTAAATAATTCCGTTAAAAAAGTACTATCATTTAAAGGTCTTAATTCATGTCGTAAAAAATATAATTTCATTATGTTTAATTATATTTTTTACTATTTAAATATTATTTCACTAAATATTTATTAAATAACATATTTAGAACACTGATTAACGTATAACCAAATGTAGCTATAAAAGCATTGTCAAATGTAGATATCATTTCTGAATGTATAAACGAAAAATACAATTTATCTTTTATAAAAAAATAAACTAATAATACTAAAGTTAAACATGTTCTGAAAATTATTTTTTTATTACTTACTTCTTCTTTAAATTCACCATCTTCTATTTTTTGAGCAAAACATAAAATAAATAATATTGTTGAAATAAATAAAACATTTTTTATATCTAGTTCCAATAACCAGTTATATTTGCCATTATATAAATGAAATAAAAATACAATAATAAAATAAGCAAATGCCCATAAATAAATCGAATGATCAATGCTATCATTCACAAAAATGAATAAAAATATATAGGCAAAAATAATTATTGATACGATATAATGATTATAAATATATACACAATTTAATACTAATAAAATTATAGAAATTATAATATAGTTTGTAAATTTAGACAACTTAAACATATCGATTAAATCATCTATCATTTTAATACCAGAACCTGAGAGAAACGATGTTAATAAATACATTAATATTTATTAACATTTTTAAATTATACATTTAATTTAATTAATCTTTCCTGTATATCCAACTTAGTGCTGACATTCCAAGTAAAACCGGAATCAGTATTAATATATAGTAATCAATTAATTGATTATGAACTTCATTTTTATTATTTATTTCTGATACAATATGATAATACTGATAACCAATCATTAACAATAATAAAATACCAAAAAATAATCCATATACATTATGTTTTTTTGCTGCTAAAATAATAAACACTTTTATACCAACTAATAAAACCATTAATGTTCTTTGTGCGGCCATTTTTGTTCTTAATTCAGCATAATTCAACGTTTTTTCTGCGTCACTCATATATATTTTATAAATATTTTATCATTTTTCGTATATGTATAAATACTGATGGACTTTTGGTGTATATCCAAAACGTTTGGCCTGGGGAAGCATTAATTTAATTGGTGAAATTTTTTTATGTGATAAAATAACTTTATCAAATGGTTTAAATCCACATTTCTCCATTACCTTTTCTGTCTGATAACCCAAATCATAAAATATATTTTTTTTTCTCCAATCACCAACCATTATACAATATCTCGCACCTGGTAAAGCTTTTTCAGTTACATGTTTCCATAACGTTTCATAATCTACTAGAAAATTCTTCCATTCCTTTATTCTATCTAAACCTTCTTTACTTTCATATTTCTCCAGGTTCCAATATGGGGGACAAGTTAATAATCCATCATGTTCTGGTATTTCAGCAGTCATAGAATTTGCTAAAATATTATCTACTCCAAATTTTTCTTTTGCGTTTGCTATAGCTTTTTCTGAAATATCATAACCGATATAATTTTTACTTGCATCTTTAATTGCTTTATGCCTTTCACCCCAACCCGCAAAAGGATCAAAAATATTTTGTTTATCTCTTAAAAAATATTGAGCACACCATTCAGCAACATCTGGTGGAAATGGACTGTAAGTAGAACGACTAGAAGGAATTGATTTTTTATTTTTTGTACTCCAGTTCCTTTTTCCTCTGATACCTTTTTTCCCCATTTTTGCCACATCAAATACTGAAACGGGCATGTGTTTATATGAAATATCATTTAATTTATTATTTGAAATATCTGCCATTTATATTTATTTATGAAATAAAGATAAAAAACAAACGAATTATTTTCTTGATTTTCTACGTCTACGGCAATAATATTTAACATGGATTAAATATTATATTATAAAAATCTTAATAATAAGATAAACAACTTAGTTGGAGTATGCAAGACCACCCATACCACTCATGACACGAAGGACATTGTAGTTGGTAGCGTACACACGAACTTTGGCAGTTGCGTCTCCACCGATAGCAGCAGAGGAAAGAACCAATTGAAGTGTTGCGTTATCGATTCTACTGAAGTTACAGGTTCCAGATGGCTGGTGTTCTTCTGGGCGAAGAGCGAACGAGTAAACGTTGATACCAGAGTCTGGGTTACGTGTATGGCATTGGAATGGTTGAACAACATCGAAGTAGGAACCTTCACGTTCACTGAAACGGTCTTGACCATTCAATTGAAGTTTACAGGTAACAACTGGGTTTTGTCCCCAACAGTGTAATCCTAAAGCGGTTTCAGCAAGAACGAATGCTCCAGCATCAGAAACACCACTATCTCCTACACCAGCTTCTTGTGCCATGGCACCAGCTAAACTAGCATTGGTTGGATTTCCTACAGCAGAAGCTGTGGATTCAGTTGCTCCTGGGTCTTGGAACAAACCAGATGCGGTGATAACATCGTTACCCGATGTTGTGCGACTGGCAGCAGCACTAGAGAATGCGGCCAAAGAGTTTGGCAAAGCATCAATAGCATCTGTGTAATTGTGTGGCTGAGCACCCAAAGCTTTGTTAAGAACAGAATGTCCTTCAAGAGAAGCACAGTAATCAACATTTTTGTCTGGCTGAACAACGAAAACCAATTCTTTACATGGATGATTGAAATTCAATTTGATTTTATTGGATGAAGAACCAACAGATTCATCACCAGTAAATTGCAATTGTTCGATCAAATATTCATGTGGGTTTTGTGCCATGCGTCTACGTTCATCGGTATCAAGGAATACATAATCAACGTAAAGGGAAGCAGCAACCAATGATTGAGCATAAGCTTCACTGGCTTTTACACTTTTTCCAGCATTAGCGGTTTCACCACCAAGGGTGCTTACAGCGAACAAACATTCGTCCGAAGGGCGCAATTCCAAGTTGATTTTGACTTCATGGTATTGAAGAGCAATCAAAGGAAGAGCAAGTCCAGGGTTACGACAGAACCAAAATTGAAGTGGAACATAAAGGGTCGTTTCTGGAAGAGCTTTTCTAGGTGCGCATACTGCGTCTGGAACATCAGCAGATGAACAAGCAGTAGCAATGTTTGCGTAGTTAGGATCAGTCAAGTAAGTCAACTGAGTGGTGTTACCGATCATTTTGTTGTAACCACGTTCTTGTTCAGAAGTAAGTGTCAATTGGTTCCAGATGTGCATCCAGTCACCATATTGACGATCAATTCTTTGACCACCAATTTCTACTTCAACCATAGAGATAAGATGTTCACCTGGGTTATCTAACCAACGAGCATATGCTGCCATATCTTGGTTGATTTCAGGCATGGTAACTTGTAAATAAGTGCGGTAGCACAAATCACCATTACGGGATACCGTACATTGGACACGACGTCCAAAATCGGCTTGACCGTTAAATGTTTGTTCAATAGATTCCATAGCAAAGTTAGTGTGTCTTCGGTAAGTAACTTTCCAGAAAGTAATTTGTGGGTTACCAGTAAGGTAAACGTCTTGTGCGCCATAAGCGACGAGCTGCATGAGTCCTCCTCCCATAGTTATAATATTGCTAAAGAAAAAAAATTTTTGGAAAATAAATTAATTAATTAATTAATTAAATTATTTTATAAATGAATTATTAAAATCCATATTTGTTACCATAAATCGTTTCAAATATTCATCCAACAATACTTCTTTTTTCCCTTCATGATTTTTTGAAAAAATATATAAATCCTTCTTCTTTTTAACTGCCCAACCGTTTTCTAAAGCATTATAAATAAATTTCATTTTTTGAATTGTTATATTTGAATTTTCCATCTAAAAAATATGTAGAAAGTTTATTTATTTTTTACACGTAATTTATATTTAAAAGTAAATGCTTAATATATATAAATGCCTAGCTTTAAACCTAAAGCTAATAAAAGAATCAATATTAAATCAAAATCAAACATTACCTTAGATGGGAAACATAACGAAAAGATGAAGGAGTTTGATAATATCAAAAATACTATTTTGCCAAAATTAAAAAAAGAAAAGAAAGAATTAAAAATTAAATTAAAAACCAAAATGAAAATTGAAGAAAAACTAGAAATTGAAGATAAAATCAGAAAAATAAAAGATGAGATAAATATACTAAAAACAAAACAAACAACTTATCTTTTAAACAATTCAAAATATATATTTGATTATTTTGAAAAAAAGAAAATGGTTTCACAGGGAGAAAAAGTAAAAAAAACTGTTCTAAATAATTTTTTTAGTAAAAATAAAAAACAAAAAGAAAATGAAGAATTAAATGATGTTCAACAATATTTAATTAATGTGGATGAAACATTTTTAAACATTAATAATTTTATAATAAATTATGATGTTTGTGAAAAATGCGGTGGCGAATTAGTGGCAGTAGAACATGATGGTGTCTTATTATGTAAAAAATGTGGGAAACAAGTATCCGTATTAATAGAAAATGAAAAACCTAGTTATAAAGAACCTCCTAAAGAAGTATGTTTTTATGCTTATAAAAGAATTAATCATTTTCGTGAAATATTAGCACAATTTCAAGCAAAAGAGACAACACAAATACCAGATGAAGTTATTACAAATATAAAAAGCCAGATAAAAAAAGAAAGAATAACTCTTAAACAAATGTCAAATAAAAAAGCAAAAGATATATTGAAAAAATTAGGATACAATAAATATTATGAACATATTCCATTTATAAAAGATAAATTAGGAATTCGACCTCCTATTATGTCGCCTGAATTGGAAGATACATTATGTAATTTATTTATGGAAATTCAAAAACCATATGCCAAACATTGTCCTGATGACCGTGTGAATTTTTTAAATTATTATTATGTCCTTTATAAGATGTGTGAATTGTTGGATGAACGGACGTTTCTGCCCTTTTTTCCTATGTTAAAAGATCCTGTGAAAAGGATAGAACAAGATGAAATATGGAAGAAAATTTGTAAAGAACTTCAATGGGAATTTGTTCCGACCATTTAAACAATTATCAAACCATAATAAAGACAAATATTTAAGTACATATAATGTTTTGGAGTAACGAAGTAAAACCTAAACCTGAAATGAAAAATAGTGATTTTATATTTTTTGTTGTTGCTTGTATATTACTGATAATAATGACATTGTATAAAAATGTAAAAAAAAATATAAATTTTAACTCCATTATTGGTTTAAATGATGTTAAAAAAGAAATAGAATATTATATTGATTTTATAAAACATAAGGATAAATATAAAAATTGGAATGTAAATATACCAAAGGGAATATTGTTATCAGGTCCTCCTGGAACGGGTAAGACATTGTTGGTAAAAACACTGGCTAAAAAATTAGATATACCTATAATATCCGCTTGCGGTTCACAATTTATAGAAAAATATGTTGGCGTAGGTGCTTCAAGAATAAGACAATTATTTAAACGTGCCAAATCTAATAAAAAAGGTTGTGTCATTTTCATTGATGAAATTGACGCAATAGGTAAAGTAAGAAATTCAAATACAAATTCCGAATATGGTTCAACATTAAATCAATTATTAGTGGAAATGGATGGGTTTGATGAAAAAGAAAATATAATAGTGTTTGCGGCAACTAATTTTGTAAAATCTTTAGATCCTGCTTTAACAAGGTCTGGTAGATTTGATAAGAAAATATATTTTGATTTACCAAATATAAATGAACGTGAAAAAATGTATGAAATGTATTTTAAAGATATTAAATTATCCGATAATATTTGTTATAAAATATTAGCTGAAAGAACAAGTGGTGTTACTGGAGCAGATATTTATAATATAATAAATACATCAAAAATAAATGCTATTAAAAATAAACACAGTTGTATTGATGAATATGATATACAAACCGCTATAGATGAAATCATAATTGGTCGTGAAAAAAGAGAAAGAATACCTAGCGAAAAAGAATTAAAAAGAGTTGCGCATCACGAAGCAGGTCATGCTATAATGGGTTATATATTGAAAAAAGCTAATCCACCTATAAAAATTAGCATAATACCACGTGGTGAAGCAGCTTTAGGTTTTAGTCAACAAAAACCAGATGAAACTAAAATATTTACAAAACATGATATTTTAAATAAAATAGCTATATTATTGGGTGGACGAGTAGCTGAAAAAATAATATATAATGATTTTTCAACTGGTGCGGTAGATGATATTGAAAAAATTTCATATATAATCAAACAATATATTGGAAAATGGGGCATGCATAAAGATATTGGCCCAATAAATTTGTCCATTCTTTCGGATGAAATAAATATTATACAAAAATCAAAAGAAATGTTAGAACTTATTGAAAATTTTACGGAAAAACATTTATTAAACCATAAGAAAGTTATGAAAAAATTAGCCAAAAAATTATTAAAAAAAGAAACTATAAATTACAATGATCTCAAAAAAGTATGTGGAAAAATTGAAAACACTGTTTCCACAACAGAAGTTAATATATAATTAAGTTTCAATACTATATTTATTCTTGTTAAATATAGTATAATGGTTTTTTTTAAATTTGATAAAATGAAATGGCCTTTAGTAAAAATTACATTGACCGGAAATATAGACACAGAAGAAGATTTTAATGTATTTTTACATTCATGGGAAAATTTATATTTGCAAGAAGAACCCTTTACTCTTTTATTTGACGCAACCAATTTTGGAATGATAAGTATTTATTATTCTGTAAAAATGACTTTTTTTATTAAAAAATTAAAAAAGAAAAAACCTCAATTTTTATCACAAAGTTTAATTTTATTAAAAGGTAAATGGTTAAGATTCTTAGTAAATTTTATGTTTGCTATTGAAAAACCTGTAGCACCAGTTTATGTTTATTATTTACAAAACGAAGAACCTGTTGATTTGATTGAATATTATGAAAAAATTTCAACATCTTCAGAACTATTTGCTAAATTTTTACCTTCAACATAAGTTTATATTGCTTCTATTTTTTTAAAATTTCCCCCTCCAATACCATTTATTTTATCTATTCCATTCTCTATATAACAACAATTGTGTTTATAAAATGGCCTATGTATCGCACAAAATATCAAATTACATTTACATGGCATGTCTGATAACTTTAATTTTGTTCTACATTCTGGATGATTGCATCGGGGAACCTTTTTTTTAGTTTTGGTTTTTTTCTTTTTTGGTTTCTTTTCCAACTTCTGGATTTGTGCGTTCTCCTTGAAATTTGATGTTTCCATTTTTGTTGTCATGTTTATTATTTAATGATATTATTTCTTTATTATTATTTTCAATTTTTTCTTGTTTTTGAATATAATAAATGGCACAACTAGACGAACAAAACTTACCACCATATTGAGTTGTATGATTTCCATAAGTTTCTATAGTCCCATCTCTGTTTATACGAACACGCAAATGTCCATTACATTGTGTACATTTTTCAAATGTCTTTTTCATATCCTTTTCAGATAACGGTGGACATCCCCATCTATTGTTCCATCCATCGTGTGTTGGTGTATTAAAATTATTCATTGTGAATTATATAATAAATAATTATTTAATTTTATAATTCAATTTTTTATTCTTTTGTTTCATTGTCGCTTGTAGCACTAAGTTTTTTGTCTTCTGTTTCTTCGGTTTCTTCATCATCATTTACAAATCTTCTGGGTTTATCTTTATCTTCACGCGTCAACACATTTTCACCTTCAAATAATTCTTTACGAATATCTGCTGATGTTACGGTTTCGTTTGATTCTCCCAATGATGTTTCTACTGTGCTTGTATTTTTAACACCAACTAATTGACCATCTTCTGTAATATTTTGCGTAAGTTTGTTTCCAGTTTCTTTTGCTTTCTTAATATTTTCTTCAATTGCTTTTCTCCTTGTTTCTTTAATTCTCTTTTCAAATTCTTGTTTAGCAACTCTTTCATTTTCATTTTTATTATGCATTAATTGATTTAATTCATCTTCCAAATATTCCACACGTCCAGTTTTATATGCTTCAGGTTCCCATGGCATCCACATACCTACTGGTCCAACATATACATTGTGGTTTGGATCTACTTCTCTCAACATTCGACATCTCAATTCAGCTTCTTCTTGTGTTGGATAACAACCTCTAACTTTCAATCCACGAGTGCTTGTTTGAAAATTATAAGTATCATTAAAATCTTTTAGTAACTTTTCTTCATTTGCGTCAAGAAAATTTTTATATTCATCCTGAACACACGTATTTACCAAATTATCCTTTTCACTTGTCATAAAATCTTGAAAATCAGCATTCATTTTATCAAAATCAACATTATATTTATACGATAGAAAATTCATAAATTGTGTAAATTTGTTCATTGATTTAGTAAAATCAAAATATTTTAGGAATTCTTCAAATAAAAAATGATTTTTCTGTTTTAAAATATTTTCAGGACTAATAAATGATATACAAGCAAATTTTTGCCCACTTACTGCTTTATCTTCGTCCAATAAATCAATGTATTTAGGATTTATCATCCCTTGGTTATCTTTTTGATGTTCATATTTACTCATTATAACTTTATTACATAATTTTATTTTAAGTAATTTATAATCTAATATATATTTTTTTCTAATTATTTATTATAATGTTCGGAAAGTTGAGCGAAATGATTGATCCTAGTGAATTAGCTAGAAGAGCTATTAAATATTTAGTAGAAGGTCTTATGGTTGCAATTGCTGCTTACGCAATTCCTAAAAAATCTTTAAATTTTGAAGAAATTGCTCTCATTGCTTTGACAGCTGCTGCTACATTCTCCATATTAGATACATATGTTCCATCAATGGCGGTTTCTGCACGTTCGGGTGCTGGTTTCGGTATAGGTGCTAATCTAGTTGGATTTCCACGAATGATGTAATAAATTGATATAAATATAATCATTAATATTATTAATAATTATATGAAACAAACAAAAGGATTAAAACGAAACACCATTGATAAATTTTATACAAAAAATAGTGCTGTTCTATTTTGTATTGAACATATCAAAAAACATGTAAATATTGCAAGACACGATTTAATAATTGAACCCAGTGCTGGAAATGGTGCCTTTATAAACGCGATAAAACAATTGTCAAATAATTTTCGTTTTTATGATATAGAACCTGAAAATGATGAAATTGACAAACAAGATTATTTAACATTGAATACCAAATTAGCTAATAAAACAATTCATATAATAGGCAATCCACCATTTGGTCGTCAATCTTCTTTAGCATTAAAATTTATGAAAAAATCCACCAGTTTTAGCAATACCGTTTCATTTATATTGCCTAAGAGCTTTAAGAAAAATAGTCTTAAAAATAAAATAGATTTAAATTTTCATTGTGTTTGTGAAGTAGATTTGCCTGAAAAATCATTTGCTATCAATAATGATGATTATAATGTTCCATGTGTTTTTCAAATATGGGTAAAAAAAACAGAAAAAAGAAAATTACCAAAAAAATTAAAACCAAAACATTTTAGATTTGTAAAGAAGGATCAAGACCATGATATATCCTTTAGACGTGTTGGAGTTTATGCGGGAAGAATTGATACCGAAACAAATGAAAAAAGTTTTCAATCTCATTATTTTATAAATTTTGACGAAGGAGTTTTTAATCTTGAATTACTAGATAAATTAAAAAATATTATTTTTAAAGAATGTAATGATACTGTAGGTCCAAAATCAATATCGAAACAAGAATTAATTAAAGAATTCAATATAATTCTCAATCAATAGTATATATGAATGAAATTATATATACTATCATAGAAGCCATATACATTTATTATATGTATAATATATTCAAAACACGTATTTCTATAAATCACCCTGGAGAATATATATTGAATAATTTACCAATAAGTGATTTTTTTAAACATCCACTGAATAATTCAGTGTATGAAAACAAAATTTGTCCCTTAGGACATATCACGTCAAAATTATTGGTGGTGTGGTTATTTTTAAGACTGTTCTTAGTAAAATACGATAAAACACACACAAAACAAGCAAATTTCATTATTTTTGGATTATTCTTTATATTATCATTATTGATGAATTTGAACGCATTTATTTATTTGATTCCAGTATTTATCTATGAATATTTAAGATATTAATTACCATTTTGATTTTTTTACATTGATGCGTGGTCCTTTTCTACCCTGCGTCGTATCAAATGTTTCTTCATCATCATCAGATGTCATATCTTTTGATATGTCCCAAAATTCTTTTGCTCCCAATTTAAAACTTCCATGAGATGAAGCTTTATACCAAAATATTTGATCTTCTAATTTATTAGACTTTACATTATTACTAACAACTAAACATTCATAATTTTCAGTACATTGATCCATAACCTGGCAAAAAGATTCAAAAGTAGGAAACATACCAGCATAATTTTCAAATATTCTCTTTCTATTAGCAATATAAGGTTCGCGCAAAATAAAAGTAAAATCAATATTAGTTCTTAAATTAGGAGGGACCCCTAAAGGATATTGCATAGTAATAACCAACATCAATTTCCAATGTCTCCCATTCATAAACATCATTCTCATCAATTTCTCTCTGGCCCAACTATTATCATATAAACAATCATCTAAAATTACAAAGGCTCGTGGGTCAATATTGGTTCTACCATATGCTTCCTTTTCTTTCTTAATTTGCTTTATTACCATTTTTTGTCTTTTCATAATATTTTCAAGAATAGCAGTATTATATTCATCATGAATAAATAATTTTGGAACCATTCCACCATAAAATCCATTTCCTGCTTCAGTTCCAGAAATAACCGTTCCAATTGGAATATCTTGATGATAATATAGCAAATCTCTAACCAAATAACTTTTACCAGTGTCACGACGACCAATCAAAACAATAACTGGTCCAGAAGCAGTATTGGGATCGAACGCTATTTTTTTCATATCAAACTTTTTTAATTCAAGGTTCATTATATAAGATCAATATAATTTGTCATATAATTCAACGCGCCAAATAAGTTAAAATATTAAAGTAATTTTATTTTAATTACTCAAACAAAATGTTTTCAATATTTTATCAAAAAAATAATAATAAAGATTTGTTTAAATCTTTAGAAGAAATTGTAAATTCTACTAAAAATCAAAATTATATTCCAATATATAAAAATTTTTTTAATATTAACAAACAAAATTTTAACAACATAAATTTGAACCATAAATACAATTTATCCTTGATTAATAATAAGAAAACTGAAAATATTTATAATTGTAGTTTAACATTTGGTGATAATCAAACATTGTGTCGTGATTCATTTTTCAAATTTTCACCGTTATTAGATCCATTAAAATACATGACTGGTAAATATAAAAATATAACAGAAGATGAATTATTATCATTACCTGATATAGAAAAAAATAAATGTATCGAAAAAGTTAGCAGAATTAATAATTCTGCTTACATAGATAGTTTTTTTTCATATTTATCAAGTCAATTACTACATGAACATGGTTTTATCCATGGTCTTGATTTTTATGGATCCTTTATATGTATTAAAAATCAGTATGAATTTGATATCATAGAAGATTTGGAATTTTTGAACGATAGCACTTATTTTCATAAAAATAAAAATATAAAATACAACATTACAAAAAGTAGCAATATTAATTTATTTTCAGAAACTACTAGAAATTATAAAGAAAAAATAGAATTTCTGGATGATAAATTATCATTTAAAATAGATGATAATAGCGATCTTAAATTCGATGATTTATTTATTAAAAATTCACAACCATTGACGGAAAAAAATTTGAAAGAATTTAACTTGAAAAATAACATCGTTTTTCAACAAGATATATCTAATAATAAAAAATCATTATCATCAACATCATCGTCTACAAGTTGTTCATCACGATCCTCAAAAACTAGTGATGAATCTGAAAATGTTTCTTTAGATTCAAATTACATGGAAAATAATTCTGAAAGCCGTAATTCAAATAGCGATTATAGTGATGATAGTGAAACGGACACTACATTAAGCAGCAATATTACAGCAAAAGCAAAAATCAACGAATTTCCTGTTCAATTAATATCATTAGAATTAATGGATAATACAATGGATGAATTAATGGAATTAGACGGCGAAGAAGTCTTAGAAGATAAAGAATGGATATCATGTTTTTTTCAAATAATTATAACATTGATTACTTATCAAAAAGCATTTGATTTCACACACAATGATTTACATACTAATAATATAATGTATAAAAATACAGATAAAAAATTTATTTATTATTTGTATAATTCAAAATATTACAAAGTTCCAACATATGGGAAAATTTATAAAATTATTGATTTTGGAAGAGCTATTTATAAATACAAGGAAAAAGTTATTATGAGCGATAGTTTCCATCCAAAAGGAGATGCGGCAGGGCAATACAATTATGATATTTACTTAAATAAGGATAAAACAACAATTTTACCAAATAAAAGTTTTGATTTATGTAGATTAGGTACATCACTGTTTGATTTTTTTGTTGATGATATTATGGAATTGAATATTGATGATCTAGATCCTGTTGAAAAAATGGCTGTAAAATGGTGTTATGATGATAAAGGGAAAAATGTATTATATAAAAACAATGGTGTTGAAAGATATCCTGATTTTAAACTATATAAAATGATATCAAGAACCGTTCATAATCATAATCCAAGTGAAATAATAAAAGATAATTTATTCAAACGATTTTTAATTAGTAAAAAGAAAATCGGAAAAAAACCCAAAATTATCAATATTGATAAAATACCGCGTTATTATGAATAATTCAAATATTAAATATTAATATATTATATATTAATATGACAGAGCCTGGTTGGAGTATTATGGAAAATCCACTCAATGTCGGAGACTTTGACATGATGACTATGAAGAATAATTTAATTGATTATTATGACAAAAAAATTACAAAGGCAAAATGTGATAAAATTTTTCAAATTCGATTGAACAACGATATTTTAGATAATTGGAACCATCAAGAATGGAATGGATGGAGTGGAAATATAATTGATGAGGGACCGAATGATTGTGGTCCTAATAGTATGTGTGCTTTAGGAATGTTGCAAAGGGATGATGCTGTTAAATTGGCCAAAAATCTAAACACGAAAGGAGACGAAAAAAGATTGAAACTATTAAACCAAGAATTTAATCCATTTGGACAGACTAACAATATGCGTGGAATGTATAGGTTTGAAATCAATCAACTTATACAACACTATATCCATAAAATAGAATCATCAAAAAAAGAAGTTACTGTTTCTGAACCACAAGGTCTTCGTAGCGGTGGCCTTGCTATCATTAAAGATCAATTAAATGAACATTATGGAACTATTTGTCTTTTACACCGTCCTAGTGGAATGGGACATGTTACATTATTAGTGAAATGGAATGGTATTTTTAGATTAGTAGACCCACAACAAGGTGAAGTTTATGATAATGATTACTCAGTATCTAACTACTTTAATAATGAAGGTTTTACTGAATTTTCTGTATATTGTATTAGTAATGATAAAGAAATAAAAGAAAAAAGAAGAAAAGCCAATGCTATGAATGTTAGTAGAAAAAAAAGGCGAAAAAACACACCTGTTAAAATATTTGAATTTCGTGGTGATGGTTCAACACGCCGAGCAAGAAATAACCCTACTCTAACTAATGCTACTCGCCGGCGTCGAAAAGTTCGTGTTCCAAAAAATCGTAATAGAGTAGGTAGAGGATCTCGCAAAAAGAAAAAAAGAAAAAAATAATAATAATAAAAAATTGACTTAAAACCAACTTGAATATATATAGTATATTATTATGCAAATCTTTGTAAAGACTCTCACGGGAAAAACTATTACACTTGACGTCGAGCCAAGTGACACTATTGAAAATGTAAAGCAAAAAATCCAGGACAAGGAAGGAATTCCTCCCGATCAACAGCGATTGATTTTCGCGGGAAAACAATTGGAAGATGGGCGCACCCTATCTGATTACAATATTCAGAAAGAAGCCACCCTTCATTTGGTGCTACGACTTCGTGGTGGAAATCGTGTATAATTAGTAAAATATATATAAAATTTTTTCATTTAATTTATATATATATGAATAATATTTACAAACGTGGTTTGTTTAAGAGATTTTTGAAAGATTGGGCGGAAATAATGTTTGAGAGGCAACATGAAGCTACCAAACAATTAAGAACATTTACTTCTGTTAAAAATAGAAACAATAATTACGATATTGAAAATGAAAAATGGTTTCCACATCAATTGAATTCTGGTGAAGACTATATTAATAAAAATAATAATAGCGATGATGATTTATTGTATTTATTAAAAAAAAATGATAAATAAGATTAATTTTATATTATAAATTTTCTAATATAAAATTATTTTTTAAAGTGCCTTAGTTTTTTGTATAATAAATAATCACTTGATGAGAAATTACGCTTATGTTTTTTAATTTCTTTCTGAGTTGTATTGCTATTCATAGATGCTGTTCTCTTAGTTAAATGATTCAGTAATCCTGACGAACCATCTTTTTCGGTTGAAACTGTAACTGTCGTGGCTACAAAATCTTCTCCTGGTGTATCATCTGTACCATTTGTAGAAATACCACCAAAATAGTAAGTCATTCCATCGAAAGTTGTACTATCTCCATCTTTCCAATTTCCATTCTCACCCGTTCTTGATATAATTTTTAAGTTATTGTATCCAACCACACTATATTCATTATTTGCTAATTTTGTAAATGTAATATTATTTGCTCCAGTATTAAAAACAACTGCATCGTTGATAGATGATAAATTAGCATATACCGCAGTATTATTATCAATTGGACTATTATTGGATAAGTTAACAGTTTCACCACTTTTAATAACCATTACATTTGTTTTAATAATCTTATCATTTAATGATAATTCTTCTTTTGTAACTTTGAACTGTTTGCGCATAGGATTTGATGAAAATAATAATTTTAATACGGCATGTCTTTTTTGTCTTTTTTCCACTAATGTTGTTATATTTTTTAATGGTTGATTTAATGTTAATGTAATTATGTCTCCATCATTATTGATTACTTTATTTTTAACAATCTGTATGTCGTTGGCAGCAATACCGGAACTAGATGCTTCCGTTTCTAAATCATCAATTGTTTTTTTATTTTGACCAGATGAAGTAAAAAAATACCAATTATTACCATTGCTATCCCCAGTTGCTGCTGACGTTGTAGAATCATTAGCATATTGATACGCGGGTCTTCCATTTACAAGCAAAATATTATTATGAACTGTGATTGTTGCTGTAATATTAGAAGCTATAATAAGATTTTTATAATCAGATATTTTAACATATGGCCAATCTGATCCAGTATATGATGGTGTATTATTAGTATCGGAATTATTAACATAAATAGTTCTTTTTTCTGTGTTTGCTGAACCTCCTGATGTTGCTCCTGGCAAACTTCCAGATACTTGTAAAATTTCATTTGTTCCTTCTGTTTTTTTAGTAATATTTACATTATGATATGTGAAATTAATTACCGCATCACCATTAGCATTTGCTATATTTTTATTTGATGTTGCACTTTTTGTATATGTTATCATTGTTTTATTAATATCGGTAACTGGTTCTTCAGGACGAATTAATAGTGTACCTTCTTCCATAACTATTACATCATGAATATTTTTAACAACCCCATCCACTCTCAAAACAAAATCATTTTTATCAACATTTGTATTGGTCGCAATATTTTGATTAAATGTAAAAATTAATGGCTTAATATCATTACCATTTTTTATACGAAAACTATTGATTTTTTTATTATTATTATCTTTTAAATGTTTTACCACGTTAGAATTTTTTTTATAAACAACATCAACTGTATTTATATCTGTAATTGCCGTAGTTGTTGTTATTAATAATTTACCACTTGATATATTAATTTGATCAATAGCTAATGTATTATTTCCCTGTTTTATGATAAAATCATTTTTGTCATAAGAATCTGAACCAGAAATTAATTTATTAAATGTAACAACGGTTGTATCTACTATACTAGGTGCACCTAATGCGTTTTCTGTTATAAAAAACATATTATACATAGTGAAATGCTTATAATTTCCACTATTCAGCCAATTAAATAAAAATTTATCACCTGATTGAATAGTATATTCACCATCGAATATTACGGTAGCATTATCATTGGCTACCGCAGTATCAATATGCCAATCTGTTAAGTTATCCCATGTAGAAACTAAACCAGTATTAAATGTTCCACTACCTATATTACTTACTCCTGTTACATTTAATGATGTATTTGTGTTTCCACTTCTTATTCCAAATTTAGCATTCAATGTTCCTGTTTCCGCTGTAGCCCATTTCCATTTAATTGAATTTAACTTTTTCCCAATTAAAGACGTTGGAAAATCAAATACTGTTACAAATTCTACACCCGTCAATTGGTTAGATTTTGTGGTATAAGAAAATGAACTATCATTATTATCAATAATTTTATTTAAATCGCCCCTATCCTGATTGTGTGATGTTCCGTCATTCTTTATTAAATCAACTGCTGATGGTCTTACTGGACTATCAACCGTAAATGATTTAATATGATTTCCATTTCTGTAAAGGAAACTATCAAATGCTGTTGTTGTTCCTTTTACTTTTAAATTTTGAGCAGAACTGGTATTTTTGGAATAATTAATAGTCAAAGTATTAACATCAGACGGCATAGTTAAATAATTAATATTATTTAATATTAATTCACCAACACACACATAACTTCCTGTAACCACTTTATTTATGACTAATCGGAAATATCGTCCAGTAAAATTAATATCCCAAATTCCAGCAGAATGATGTATTGTTCCTGTTTTCCAATCAGCAGCAGTTAGTCCAGTGACTTCGTATAGTTCTGTCCAATTGTCTGTTTCATTAGCCTTACCAAACAATTTAAAATCTTTTGGTCGGAACTGGTCATGATGTCTAGGTAAAATTTCGAAACTATTTAAAGTTGTAGATGAACCTAAATCAACCTGTAACCACTCTCCTTTATAATTGGTAGGATCTGTTACTGTTATTGTCCCACTCATATTAGAATGATGTTCGCAATTATAATATAATGTATTTGGAGCATTACTAGGAACCGTAAATGTTACAGTTCCACTATCTGTTCCATTATTGGCTACACCACTTGTAAATCCAAGCACTTCAAATTCAGCTAATTGTGTATAAGTAACTGAACCCATTAATTCTCCTATTGCTATTCTAAAATATCTTGCTCTCACTGTTTGGTTAATTGTTAGGGCAATTGGTGTTCCTCCAGCACTCGTTCTCCAATCTAAAGTAGTTAAATTTGTCCAATCGTATACTTGTGTCCATGTATTACCATCATTACTAGAAAATAACCTCATTTTTTTAGGATCATTATCATCACGATTACTTACATTTCTTGTATAAAATTTAAAAGTAGTTGCTGTTACCATTTGCCCAACGTCTACTTGAACCCATTCTCCATCATATCCATTTGTTGAAGCATTTGTATTAGGTTGTCCATTAGAATAACTATCGCCAATAGAAACCCAAGCACCAGCATTTTCTTCGGTTACCCCATTAAAAGCACCCGCAGGAGTGTGAGTTGCTGAATCTTGTGAAGACCCTGAATATGTTTGTCCGGATAATGTCGAATTAGAACTTACTAGATCATATGGAGTTACACTAGAATACTCGCTTCCTGTTCCTATTGTATCTGATGTATTAATTCTAAAAGGATGACCGCCAGCATTAACAACAAATTCGTATGTTTTTCCACGCAATAAAGTTAAACTAGGATTATTGTAATTTGTATATTCGCCTCCGTTAAATTTATATGCGGTTGAATAAAATTTTGTAACTTGATAAGTTGTTGTTGTAGATATATCTTGAAGGTATGTATCTCCGGCACTAGCACTAGCATTTCCACTCGAGTATTTATTTGTACTATGCCAAATGTTTGAACCTAACACATCTTTAAATGCTTTATATGGATAATATCCACCATGGTTTGATGACGATGTATAAGCGCGTGTTCCATCTGACCACGAACTATCTGCCCCTGTCAATGTTCCATCAACTAATCCTTTTCGTGTTATTGTGCCTTTTCTCAATACAACTTTATCATTTGTTACATTTACAATTAATGGTTGATGAACTGTATTGTCTGTTGTAGTTGTAACAACAAAATCATCTGAAGAAATAGAACCTTCCACTAGTTCATTAAATGTTAATTCCAATTCTTTTTTTCCACCATCGTAATCATTTGCTACAATTGTAGTAGGTTTTGGAAATTGACCGGTTTGATTAACATTTTGAACAATTTTTAATTCTTCCAATTCAATTCCATCTATGGTTTTAATTGCTTTTGTTAAATCTGCTGGTTTAGTATATTGGAGAGTTAATTTATCGGTATTAGTATGAGTATGCGTTGTTCCTATAATAGCTTTATTATTAGAAAAAGTTAATGAATTTACAGTATATGTTGATCCACCTACGTTGCTAATCGCAACTTCTACGCCAAAACTATTACTACCACCATTGGCTCCTTCGGTTCCAGTTGCAGTTGTTGTTGTATTTTCATTAAAATACAACTCATATTCATTTGTACTAGAGGTTGTCATTGTATCTCCTATAAAATATCCTCGTGGATAAGTGAGGGCAGCACCATGACTAGCGGATAATACATTTACCACCGCAGACAATGAAGCGTTTGAGTTTCCGGTTGTAACCTTTAATGATGAAATTAAATCACTTAATAACTGAGTTTCGCCGGCAGAATCAAGTCGAGACGAAACCGCATTGTTTACATCGAAGGCTCCTCCACTGGATACAGTATATGTTAATACACCCTCTTTTACAACAAAACTATTTGCATCAAATGAAGCAATAGTAGCTAAATCTTTATCAAAAGTAACTTCTATTTTACCATTATTTACACCTATAGAACTATATACTGGTGCGTAATATTCAAGCTTTTTACTTTCCATAGACGAATATACAGGTTTATTTGTATCAGTATCATCTAGAGTAGCATTACTAAATATTGGTAGTCCTGACATTATAATATAATAAAATATAATAAGTTTAAAATATTTTTTTTTATTATATTATAAAAATGTTTTGTACTATTTGTTATAACAGTAAAATAAAAAATATAAGCTCCCCTAATTGCTGTGACCATGTTTTTTGTTATAAATGTTTAAAAGAGTGGCACAAAACCGATTGTGATTATGATTATTTTGCAAGATGTCCTATTTGTCGGAAATATTTTAATGAAATAAAAAAATTAACAAAAAATACTTATACACCCAGAATAACAAGATCAAAAACTCGTGAGCTTAGAGCAAATGAAATAAAAAATAGATGTTCTAATATAATAAATCAAATTAGTGAAATATGTGGTGAAAATGACCAAAAAAAAATTAATGATATTGTATACGATAAACTGATACCAGAGTTATTAAAAATGTTTTATGATAATAAATGGTTTTTGTTAGATATAGAAAAATTTTCTACATACAATGAAAAATTTATAAATATATTATATGATAAATTGGATGAATTTGAAAAAATGGGTTTTTTAGAAAGTAAAATTTGGAAATGGAAATTTAGAGAATTATTGAAATAATCTATTCATGTTAACAACTTCTTGTTTAACATCTTCATCTAATAATAATTTTCTAATTAAATTATTGCTTCTTAATCTGATGCTATAATCTAATTTATTATTTTTTCTCCCTACTCTACCTAGACCCTGTATTAGTTTTTCTTTTGTTATGTTTTGTAAATCCTTTGATATATATCCGTGGCAAAAGTTATAGTTTGTTCCATAAATATAATCACTAGAAGCAACAATTAAATATAAATTTTGTTGTAGTGCTAATTCCTTCATAATAGCTATATAATCACGATATGCTTTTATTCTTTCATTTTCTTCTTTGGAATTAGTATGACTAACATTTTCAACATCATTCTTGAAAACACCTATCCCCATCAACAATAATATCTTGTAATTATTTTCTATTTTCAATTGAATTATTTTTTCAACAATATCATCACGCACATTAGATGTGAACGCTTTACTTTCTTTTGACTTACTTACAAATTTTCTAAGATGAGAACCACTATTTGGTATATATTCTGGGTTCAATTCTATTTTTTTGATTTGAACCAATAATTTTGATAAATTTTTTTTGTAATCTTGTTGTAATTGATATTCTTTTGTATCTCTACCTACTCTTTCCATAGCTTTATCTCCTAACGAAGCAGCTAACTTGTCTGTTCTTTCTTTTTCAGTTTTCATTAATTCATCGATTTGTTTTTGTATTTCATTATTTATATCTATAATATTGTTTAATTTATCCAGTTCATCTTCCTTTATATTTGTAACTTTCAAATAAAATTTTCCGATTTTATCAACATCATTTGTTAGATAAATAGTTGGACCATCTGTTAATGTATGAGCATCTTCTGTTGTTATTTTTACAACCGATTTATGTAATGGTTGTTTTTTTTCTTGAAAATGTTCATATATTTCATTGTAATTCTTTTTTATTTTTGACAATAATAAAATATAATACTCTTTTAATTTAATTACATTTATATCTCCAATATCTTCAAAATATGTATTAACGCTATATCTTTCTTTAAGATATCCTTTTTTATTGATATACAAAATAAATTTTGTAATTTCACCTAGATCGAAATGTCTTAAAATTGTTTTATTTTTATTCAAATAACTAATACTTGATTTTAATTCATCATAGTTTTCAAATATTAAATGTGGTAATACAACATATCCCTTTTCATCCAAAATTGGTATTGTCTTTTTACATTCATAACTTGTTATTTCTTGAACAGTTGACATAGGAAATTTACTACGAAAACTTGAAATACAACTATATATTTCATTTTGCTTAGGCAATGTTGCTGAAGATAATATTACATTTGGAATGCGGTTTTGATTCCAATTATTTTTCAAAATTTCATGAAAAGGATGTTCTGTATAATCCAATGTTATAGTTGGTTCATCCCAAAACCATACTAAATCTTCAGGTTTATTGAATGCTAACATATAATTCATAGAACACAAATAAGATTTAATATCTGAAATAATAATTTCAACTTTATCCCCGACACTATTATCTACGCGAAATATTCCACCTGTCCTTCTATTCTTAACGAAATCTTTAGCAGCATAATAATGAAGTCTAATATCTCCGGCATCAAGACAACCAAATGCTATTGCTATAGGTATTCCCATAGATATACACGATTTAGCTAATTGCATACCAACATGTTTTGCTGCGCAAACAAATACAATTTTTTTATGTTTACTAATACCTATTGGTGATAATGTTTTACCAGTACCGGTTGGTGCTTGATATAAAACCAACTTAGATTGTTGCGTTTTTACAACTGAAAATAAATTTTTTTGATGTAAATACAACTGCTTATCTTCATATTTTGTAAGATATTTATTTTTTTCAATAAAATCATATGATTTTTTTATTAAATTTTTTCGACTAATATTTGTGATATGTTTACTCAATACATTAGTACAAAATAACAAAATATGTTTGTTCAATAATTTGATTTTTGTATTTAGTATTCTTGTCATCGTATAAAAATAAAACGAATGTTTGTCATTTTTCTTTGAAATTTTTTTTATAAAATCCAATAAAATATATTCAAAAATAAATAATTTGTTGTCTACTAATTTTTTATCAAAGTTACGAAGTCTTATTTGTTCTGAAGATTTGATCTTCTTTATTTTTCGAACTAACGGAGTATATGTAAATTGATAATCGTATTTTTTACAATACTTATCAACCGTTTCCTTGAAATATTGTTTAAATAACCAATCCATATAGAAATCTTCGTTTTCATATATCTTCATATAATTCATAATTGACATCGTTTCATTTTCAACAATATTTACATCAGTAAATCCGTCTATAATCATTTTTAATATAACTTTTTCTTCCTGGTGTATGGGTACTTCTAATGCGTCCCATTCTTCTTTTGTTAGTTTTTGTTGTGATAAATCCATAATAATAATAATAATAGATATATATTATTTTATTCTTAATCAATTTTTATTATATTATTAAATTGATATGAATAGAAACATATTATAATATATTATAATATGATTTATTTTTTTGGTATAGAGGGTAATATAGGTGTTGGAAAATCAACAATGCTTAAAAACATAAAAAAAACTCTTGGTAATTATTATAATAATATACCAATTATTTATTTACAAGAACCTATAGAAATATGGGAAAACATAAAAGATAAAAATGATGAAAATATCATAGAAAAATTTTATAAAGATAATAAAAAATATTCATTTTCATTTCAGATGATGGCGTTGATTTCAAAATTAGAATATTTAAATAACATTCTTGATAAATATCGTGAGTGTATTGTTATTTCCGATAGAAGTGTTTTTACCGATAAAAATATATTTGCCAAAATGTTATATGATAGTAATGATATGGAAGAGATAAATTATAAAATATATAATAAATGGTTTGATCATTATACTAAAAAAGTACAATTAACTGGTATAATTTATTTACATTCAAATCCGGAAATTTGTTTTGAAAGAATAAAAGAAAGAAATAGAAAAGGAGAAAAAATTCCATTAGAATATTTACAAAAATGCCATAATTATCATGAATTATGGTTGAACAATGAAAAAGATATTTTATTTATAGATGCAACAATAAATAAAATACAAAAATCAGAAGAATATGATATAAATATAAAAAATATACAAAAATTTATCTCAAATTTTATACCTGATGACAGTGGTTATTATCATACATTGACTATGAATGATATTTTGAGCCATCCATTTATGTAAATCAATCTATGTTTTCTAACAATAAAAATTCATTAAATTTTGATTTTGGTCGATATTTATATATATCTAATTCATCTATTGTAGTTGGAAATTCATCTTTACCAAAAATATCCTGTAGACATAACCATTCAAATAATCCTCCTGGGTATATATATATATTCATAAATCCTAAATTTAATAATTGTTTATATTTTTCTATAATTTTGGGATCATTTGTATTTTTTCCATATATTACAATACGAACATTGGGTTTTGATAAACAACCGTTAATTATTTGTTCTTCTTTATCTACTGTTATTGTATTTGTTATTAAACAATCTTGATTATGATTTGACAAAGTATTTATTAATATATAATTATTACGTGATGAATTGATAATAAATTGGACATCTTCAAAATTTACTTTTTGAACAGATTGTTGTTGTCCCATTATTAAATTATATATGTACTCCATTATTATATAATTTCCAATAAACTTTTAATTCATTTTTTACACAATGAATTAAAATTATCTTGTAATTTTATAATCTAGTGTATTATCGCTCATTGTTTTAATCAAAATCAAGAAATCCCAATATGGAAAATCTTTATGTTGGTATGATTTTTTCCATAATTGTAATGAATTTGATTTCCCATCGTCATAAAATAAACCCTCATTTAATGCTGTATTTTTATTTGTTGATTTTCCCAATAATTTTGCAAAACCAGAACCTTTTGTTACAGTTATATGCGTTGATTTCCAATCCACAAAAGGAGTTTTATATGCTAAAGTTTTTCCAAATACATCCCATTTAGAATTCCAATAATCTTTACAAACTTTAATAATATCCCAATAAGGAAAATCTTTCAATGCTAATGTCTTTTCATGGAAATGATATTTATTTCCAACTTTTTGGAAAGAATTACGTTGTTCTGCTCTTACTTTTGATGTAGCTGTTTCTATAAATTTTGGATATTTTGTTCCAAATGTTCCTTTCAATAATTTTAATACAGGACTTCCATCACTGAAAATAACTTTTTTATCATCCGTTACTGTTTTTGGCATGATACTCAATATTCTTTTTATATCTGCCCAACATGGTTTTGGATTTGGTGGTTCAGGAACTGTCTCACCACAATATTGACTACTCCTTCTTCTATACGAATAGTGTTTACCATCTCCTACGCCTCGAGCTTGTAATTTATGTTTTTTAATTTCTTGTTTATATTTTGAATTTTTCCAATTACGCCAACCATCATTATTATCATTCCATTTATCTTCCAATATTTCTTGTTTGTGATTTGATTTAACTTTATCAGGATATAACAGTCCAGTTGGTTTACATTGTTCTTCATTATATAGTCTTTTTGAACAATCTTGTGGTCTTGGTTTGTATTTTTCATTACAAGAATCTACTGGCGGATTTCCATTAAAACATGCTTTATTTAAATCTACTGCTAATTCGTAAACATCGTCATTTTTTATTTTATTATTTATTAATTTCATAACATTTAAAGATTCAGGCCATGCTACTATATCCCATTTACCTTTTCCATAATGTTTTTGATTTATAGCTGTCATTTTAGATGATCTTGCTATAGGATCGCCGGTACATTTTGTTTTTTTCCATAATTTTCTATAACAAGCATTTGTATGTGGTCCTGTAGTTGCTTTTGGTGTTACACAAGGATATTTTCTCTGAAAATCAGCACACGCATTACCACCGGAAATTAGATAATTATTATCTGAAATAGTCCCATCGTCTTCTAAACCTTTCCATTGACATATGTCTGCGTTTGAACCATATTTATCCTTGTCTCTATATTTTGATAAATATTTATTATTGACCAATTCTTTTACCATAAATTTCTGTGTTTTCGGACACCATCCACAAGTGCGTGCTGCTCCATTCCCTTCTGGTGCCGCACATGTGCTACCCGCATCTTGACATAATTTTTGTGAATTCATACGTAAACATTCATCCTTTGTTTTTCCACCAAAATCTGGTGGAGGAACCCATCCAGACTCACCATTTTCTAAAGAAGGACATAGATTATGGCTGTTTAATTGTCCGTCAACTATAGGGCCATTTTTATTTCCATACATAAATTTATTTAATGGGAAACAATAACCACATTTAGGATGATCATCTGATTGGTTACAGTCAGTTAATATTGAACATTTTTCCATTTCTCTTTTCAAATCACCAGTATCTTTTAACGAACCACTATCTTTATTTTTTAAATTATAATTATCATACCCTTCTTTCGTTTTTACTTTTAATTCAGGGAATGATGTTATACTGCTAGTACCCTTTATTTTTGGATTAATTATAGAATCTACATCGCGGAAATCTTTTTTTGCATATTTTGTTCTATCTTCATTTAATTTATCATTATCAAATGTTTCCCTGTGTTCTTTTATAGTCCTTATAAATTTAACATAATAAAGAGCAAAGATTATTATAAATATCAATGCTAAAGGTAATAATTTCATATATAAATTGTATATAAAATTATTTTATTTATATCCATGGAAATTTAATTTAAAATACTTTAAAAATATTCGGTTTCCACGATTAACTGGATTAACAAATACCTTATATTGGTATATTCTTTTATCATCGTCGTCTAATTTAGTATCTACTTTATTTTTATTATCTTTATAAGTATCTCCGACCACTCTCCATGCGCCACCCATATGTGGATGACTAGCTGTTCTTGCACAATATCTTTGGCTATAAGTTCTCCATCTGTAGCGCCATCTGTATCTCCACCTATAACCATATCTACTATAGCACCTCCTCCACCACCAACGACCATAACATGATCTTCCTCTATAATATCGTTGTAGATATCTTTGTCTATATCTTTGTCTATAACTCCGATTTCTTGTTTTATATTGACCACAATAGGAATGATTCCAAGCCACCCATGTCTTATATACTTTTTTTTGTCTTCCTGGATAAAATCCTTTATGTATTATTTCTTTTCCTTTTTTATTATAACCTTTAATTCTTATTTTTGAATTTGTATTACCAGAACCCTTGTCGTATGCTAATGTTTTAAATTCTATATTATCAATAAACATTCCATTTAAATTGCCACTTTTAACTAAATGATTTCCTTGGTCAAACCATTTACCACTTCCTAAATTGTAATATATTTGCGCTGGCTTATGTGAACGATAATCTATTGCTTCTGGTTTGTATCTAGTAGATGGATCTAAACAACACTTCCACCCAGGTGAACTTCCATCCAGACCCAAACATTTTCCTTCAGAATTTTTTAACTGAACAACATCTCTTAAAGATGATGTAATCGGTCTATTATAATTAATAATTTTTAATATATTCGATTCGGATAGATTAATATTAGTTCCCCTACATGTATTATCTGTTGCGGTATTTATAGGACAACATACTATCATACAATTATTTAATTGAACTTCTTTTACAATTCCGTATCCTGTTGTACTTCCTTTTTTATATAATATTTTATCTCCTTTTTTAATGTTATTCCATGGAACTATTCTTATTTTTGTTTTATTTGTTCCACAAGATTTCAAACCTTTTCCTTCACCAGACAAACATTTACCTTTATTTGCTCCTAAATTTGCTCCGCTTGATGATTTTTGAACACAATCATATTGATTGGATCCACATTTATTATTTACATTTCTTTTGTTAAAAAATACATAACCCTGTTCACTTTTATGACCACATCTACCTGGAGTACAACGAAAACATTCTGGAGGGTCTCCTCCCCAAGAACCAGCACGATATGTGGCATTTATACTATTGGCGTATTTTTTACATTCATCGGCATTAAGAGCTAAATCTTTATTTGGTGTACCTGATTTCACAAGATTAATATCATCACCCTTCGTATAATCCATTTTAATGTAATTAACAGGGACACCATCTTTTGTTCCAACTTTTTGTGTTTTCCACCATAATAAATTTTTTTTTGAACCAGATTTATCAGAATTACAGCTATTATGATTAATTTTATTTTTACCCGACAATTTATACCAACTATTATCTTCACTATATAAACTTAAACATTGATCTGGTTTTTCACACTTATTATTATTTTTTCCACACCATTTAAATTGTATTTCTTTATTATTCCAATTGAAATTTTTATTTACCCACATCGCATATTTATTAGGTGATTCATTTGTAGTAATCGCATTTACATTATTTTCGCCACTACCCCAACATTTACCAGTTTCATCTAAATTTTTTATGGTACGTACAAATCTATGATTAGAATTCACAGCTAAATTTTGACATTCTTCTGGTGTTCCACTATTTAATATATTCCATTCTTTTTTCATTGTTATCAAGTTTTCTTTCAATATATTTGATGAATTATAATACAATAAACTTATGGATATAATTAATAATAATATCAATATTGATGTAAATTTCATATATATATATTTTGTATATATAAAATTATTTATTTATTTGATTAACATTTCCATTTATACATTCGCGATTATTTACTAAACAACTTCTCTGTTGTCCCAATGGCGGACATGGTTCTCCTTCATTTGAATTATTGTATTTAATTGTCCTGGAGCGAAATGATAATCCCGGTCCACAATTTTTTGATGGTTTGCTCTGGTTTTTACATGTAGACCAAGTTGTCCATGGATTAACTATACAATTTTGTGGAGCAGGATATCTTTCATATAAATCTCTTACTATTTCTCTACAAGACGGTTTACAAGAGCTTCTATTTACAGGACATCTTGCCATTATTTCCAATTTACGTTTTGATATACTATGTGGAGTTGATGAACTTTTATCAAATAACATTTCTGGTGATACACCACACCATCCAGTATAAATTTTCTGTTTTTTCTTATCCAATGTTGTTCTAGAAATTTCTGAACACCCACTAGATAATGGTTTAATATGTGTCCACATAACATTTGCCGAATCTCCCAAATCTCCACACACAACTCCTTTCATTTCTACTTGTGAACCTTTACTAAAACAATTATTGTCTATTTTTTTTGTTAATCTTAATGTTGTTTTAACTGTATCACCAACATTCAATGGTGGTGGTGGTGGGGGTTTTTCTCCAAAACATTGCATCATTGCCTTTTCTACTTTTTTGAATTCAGTTGTTCCTAACCCCGCTAAATCTCTTGTTCCTTCTTTATATAAATTAACAATCTCTGATTTATATACACTTTTTGTTTTATTTTTAATTGAATTTATTGAATTGTCATTTAATTTGCCAGGATATAATTCTCCTTTTGGTTTACAACCAGCATCTTCAAAGTGTCTTTTCATACAATCTTTATTAAATATATATCTATCATCACAAGGGTCCGGATCCTTTCCATAACAATTTTTATAATCACCCTTTGTTTTATAATAATCCATTTTTGAAGTTCCTGTGCCTGTTGCTTTATTATAAATATCTTTGAAAAGATTTCCAATGAATGAATATGGTTTATATCGATGAGATGACTTATTGTTATTAATATAAGTGTCCCATTCTTTTCCACCACCAGGTATAATTTCTTTTTTACAACCAGATTTTTTCCATTGGTCTTTATAACAATCTTTACTATGTTCTCCAATCTTATATTTTGGAGTTAAGCATGGGTGTTGTTCTCCAAATTTTATACACTCCCCAGGGGTTGTTAATAATCCATATCCACCCATACCATCACATTTATCTTCTGATGAATATTTTGGTTCCCATTTATCTGTTGTTGTATTTTTCTGTTTAACAAATGCTTTTCCAGCAGTAGGACACCATCCACATTTTTCTCCGGATTCTCCAATCATATCCCCACAACTTGTAATTTTATTACAAATTGCTTGTTCTTCTTTTTTTATACATTCGGATGTAGTCGTACTCCAATCGGATGGTTTACATACTGCCGCACTTGGTTTATTTTCACCAATTGAAGTTAACCAATATAAATATCCACGAAAAGTATTACCATTGGTTTTTGTATGACAAAACCCACAACCACCTAAAGGAGTTTTAGAATTATCAATATCTTCACATTTTGATAATGTTGCACATTTATCCTTTAAAGCATCCACCTTTTCTTGTGATTTCGGAGGCTGTTCAATTTTAGTCGCTGGCAATTTGTATTCACTACCAGTATCGCTATGATCTTTTCTATTATAATTTAACCATTCACTATGTCCTTGTAATATTTCTTTTGGAGGAACAGTTGTAGGATTTTCATTTCTAGCTTTGGATATTTTTAATGTTTTTTTCAACCATGATGTTCTTGTATCCAAATTTTCTTTTATATTTTTCCTTATAAAAAATAAATATATACTTATTATTATTATTATTCCTACTAAAATATATAATTTCATATATATTTTATAGATATAAAATTATTTGTTAATCGAATTTTACTATTATTTTTACTTTTTCCTTTTTAATACATTTCGTAGCAGCAACCGACAATTCTTCTCGTCTTTTTCTTGTATTAGATTTTACATTTTTATTATTTTTTTTTCTATTTTTTGCTGTACTGTTTCTATTATTCATATCATTATTTATTTGTTTCAAATTATTTTGTATGAATTCCAATATATTATTTTCCAAAACCCACCTGAAAAAGTTTAATTGTCCTATTGTGGTTTGTATATACGAATCTTCACCATAAGGAATATTTATCCTTTCCCATCTACAGAATGGATCAAATCGTTTTTTTGAATATGCTTTTAATTTCAATTTATAATCTAAATACACTTTAAATCTTTTTTTACTCCCATTAATATCATTAAGCATATACACTGTAAAAAATTTTTTAGAATAATTTGTAGCAAACCAATCAATTAAACGTAATGATATTAATGATTCGCCATTTATAATTGGTAATATTTTTTCTAAATTATTATCCTTATTATAAAATTTCATTAAATTATTCAATAATAAACTATTTTGCGTTGTATATTTTTGTCCTTCCATTTTATGGTAATATAAATTGATTGTTTTTTAAATACTTATTTTGACAATTCCTTTTTATTTACTTTGCTAAAATTACTATTTTGAGATCGTAAGTGTTTATCTTGTATTCTTAAATCGGACAAATAATTATTATTTAATAATAAAGGATTTACACTACTTTGGATCAATTGTTCTCTTTCAGCTATTCTTTTACTACATTCTTCTCTATTGTTTATTGTTTGTCTTTCTACAAATGGTATTGTAACGTGTTGTTCGTCTGGTAATTCATGAACTCTGTTTGTTTTTTCCATACCATTATCTCTTTTATAAGCCCAACATATATATTCCTTCTTTTCGTTCATAATGTATATCATTATTTATTTTTATTATTTTTTCTTTATAAAATCTTTTTTATTTTCATTTGTTTTGTAAAACGAAATTTTTCAGCATCTCTTGTCCTTTTTTTTAAATTACATTCTAGACAAGAACATACAACGTTATTTGTAAAATGTCCGATGCTATTATCTATTCTATCTAAAGACCATTGAGTTTTCTCTCTTTTTTTCTCATAACATAGTAACATACTACATTTACAATAATAACATTTTAATTTGCTTACTACCAATTTTTCTACAATTTCATCAAATTTAATAAATAATGTATCGTCCATTCTATTTTTTTTTACATCTTGATTTCTATAACTACTTCTTTTTTTTTTTATTTCTTTCAATACTTCTTCCTTACCATCAAACGTTTCACCTAGAAAAATTTTATTTAATATTTCCACTTGATTGGTTTTACCCAACAAGAATGATTTATTATTCCATTTCAATGATATATCACGTGTTTTTTCATTTGTAAATGATTTTATATTGTTAGATCCTTTTATAATTATTTTTTTCATGTTAATATATGCATTTATAATAAAGTTACAAACTTATTAATATTTTTTTCTCTTTATATTAATATCAAAAATAATATAAACTCTATGCAATATATATATATAATATGAGTAGTAAAAAAGAAACAACCGAATGTATTGAATTAAAAAATATAGAATATCAAAGCATGTTATTACATAACAATTCAAGTGTATTTTCATCCAAGCTAACTACAAAAAATATATCTAATTTTTTAGACGAAGAAAAAAAAATAAACAGTAAAAAACCTTGGAACAAACTTGAAAAATCTACAAAATTAAAAAAATTAATTGATTTTGTCAATATATATAGTAGGGCTAATGAATTGAGTGTTATTAAAAAATCAGAGCTAAAAGATTATTTATTTGTTTCTTTAGAAAGAAAGAAATTACAAAGAACAAAAGATATAGTATATGATATCGTTACTGGTAAAATTAAATCTATTCCGGGATTAGATTACAATAAAAATTCAAAAAAATTTACATTAAAAAGAGTAGATAGAAAAACGAACACATTAAAAAATTTACAACCTAAAAGAAAAGTAAAAAAAGAGAGGAAAAACACCAAAAATAAAAAAAAAGATAAAAAAGAAAAAAGTGTGGAAAAGAATGTAAAAATTGTAAAAAAGATAAAGAAGATAAAGAAGAAGGTAAAAAAAGAAAATAAGGGTTTTGAGGAAACTGATAATAAATAAATTGATAAATAATATTAAGTATTAATTATCTATTAAAGTATGAATGATTTACTAATATCAAAACTATCACCATTAATTAATATTATTGATACGTTTGATCCTCCACCAAATAACGATATTAAATATACTTCGAATGATATTGAAATGTTACAAGATAGTATTTTTGATTTAATAGATGAATATATAAAACATAATACTGACAAATATAAACTAGAAAAGTTTAATTCGTTGATAGAGGAGTATGTATATGATATATTACAATTAACATATATTAATATAGCTGATATCTTTTACGATATCAACATATCGGACATTATTCAAAATACAATGATCCTATATTTCCAAATAAATAATAACACTCGTTCATATACAAATACATTTGATACATACGAAGATCAATCACTGATAAAAGAACGAGTTGAATATGTTTCAAACATACCTCAACCTGAACAGGGAACAAATGAGTGGTACAAATATAGATATGGTAGATTAACAGCAAGTGATATCTATAAAGCATTGGATACGGATTCTAATAAAAACGCACTCATTTTTAAAAAATGCAAACCATTGGATTTAAACAAATGTAATTCGGTAAATACCAATTCGGCCATGCATTGGGGACATAAATATGAACCATTGTCTACTATGATTTATGAAAAACAATATGATACTATAATAAAAGAATTTGGTTGTATAACGCATGACAATTATGATTTTTTGGGAGCATCTCCAGATGGTTTAAATATTAAATATGGCAATCCTAGATATGGTAGATTATTGGAAATAAAAAATCCAACTACTCGTAAAATAACAGGAATACCTAAAAAAGAATATTGGGTTCAAATGCAATTACAAATGGAAGTATGGGATTTTAACTATGTTGATTTTCTAGAAACATCATTTAAAGAATATAATAACGAAGATGAATTTTTGAAAGATGGTCCTTTTACGTTAACAAAGGATAATAAAATGAAAGGCATTATTATACAATTTCAAGATAATAACAATAATCCATATTATGAATATATGCCTATTGGGTTCACACAAAGTGAATACGAGAATTGGTATGAAACTATTTTCAAAAAAAATGAAAAAAAAAATTATATATGGATAACAACTTCATATTGGAAATTGGATGATATATCTTGTGTTTTGGTTCCTAGAAATAAAAAATGGTTCAATTATGCTTTGCCACATTTTCGATCACTATGGAATACTATTACAAAAGAACGAAAAACCGGTGCTGAACACAGAGCACCTAAAAGAAAAGCTAAAAGTAATATACCCAAAAGCCCTCCGGTTACATTTAAATTCTCTACAGAATCATTTGATGAAATTATGTTTGATGAAAATGAATTAAAATTATAATATAATTTATTAATATATTGTTATGTATGAAATATTAATAAATTATAATACATTACCACAAACCATAGTATATTATTCTTTTGTAATATGTTTTTTAGATTATTTTTTAATATATATATTCGGCAATAAATCAAGATGGTTTCAATTACATTGTGCTGTAAATTTATATATATGTAGTTTGGTTTATAATGATATAAATAATGTTTTAACTAACCCAATTGATAGTTTAAATTTATTAGTTGATCGTGGGTCTGCTTACACTTGTGTAATATTACACTTATATCATTGTTTTATGTTTCCTATTACTCCTATGGATAAATTTCATCATTACATATTTGTATTTTTTGGTGCAATACCAATGTTATTATATTGGAAAGGTCCTTTTATGCAATTAACTATGTTTTTTACATGTGGATTACCTGGAGCGATTGATTATTTTACACTATGTTTGGTAAAACATAATTACATTTTAAAACTAGAACAAAAAAATATATCATCTTTAATAAATAATTATTTACGTTTTCCAGGAACAATATTTTCAACAACTATTTGTTATATTGGTTACATGGAAAATATAATTAATTATCATCCAATATTTGTTGGATATGGTATGTTTTTGATTTATTTCAATGGTGCTTATTTTTCAAAATTAGCGATTGAAAATAATATTGTTCATAGATTAAAACATTAAATTCTATTATTTTCAGGAACACAATAATAATTTATTCTATTACAACTTACTTGTGGAGCTTGTAATGGTGTTATTTCTGATACAATACTCTGGACAGGGTTCATACTCTGACACATGTTCGCTCGTATTGATGTTCCATTACAAGTTTTCATGTTAATTTTTTGATTGTTTGTTATTTGTGCGTATGATGCCATTGGTGTTTTTGGATATAATTTAGATATTGTAAAATATGTATCATTATTTAATTTCTTTTCCTTGTATTCATTTTCCAATAAATTTTGACTATGTGCTATACTATATTTTTTTGGAGCAATATCATATCTTTTAGGAACAAATCCTTCTTTAGAATCAGGAAGCAAATAAAGTATGCCTAATACTATAATTCCCACTAGAAAACTATTCAATATTGTAATTATTTTCATATATATAATAAGTTTTGAAAAATAAATAATAATTAAAACAACAATTTAAAATTAATTTCATTTTCTATAATATTATGGCTATGGAAGAACAAGTTATTAAAAGAAATGGCGAAAAAGAAAACATGTCTTTTGACAAAATCGCACGACGAACAATGTTATTGGGTAAAAATGAACTAAATATTAATTATAGTTCGCTAAGTAAAAAAATTATTGAACGATTGTACGATGGTATATCTACTAGTATAATTGATGAATTAACAGCACAGCAATGTGCTTCATTATCTACTACGCATACTGATTATGGTATATTAGCTAGTAGAATATTGGTATCAAATCATCAAAAAAATACAGAAGATGATTATTTATCGGTTGTTTCGCAACTATATGATTATATAGATGGTAATGGTAAACATTCACCATTAGTTTCAAAAAAATTTAATGATTTTGTTGTTAAAAATTGTGAAATAATTAATAGTTGGTTTGATTACAGCAGAGATTATCTAATTGATTATTTTGGATTTAAAACATTGGAAAGAGCTTATTTAATGCGAACTAATAAGATTATGGTAGAAAGACCACAACATATGTGGATGAGAGTTGCTATAGCTATTTGGATGGATAGTCCTGATTGGAAAATAAAAATAAAAGAAACATATGATTTGATGAGTAAAAAATATTTTACTCATGCAACACCAACATTATTTAATGCTGGTACTAAAAGACAACAAATGTCATCTTGTTATTTGTTAGCAATGGAAGATGATTCTATACAGGGTATATTTAATACATTAACCGATTGTGCTAAAATCAGTAAATGGGCAGGTGGTATTGGTCTACATATTCATAATGTAAGAGCAAAGGGAACACAAATTCGCGGAACAAATGGAACAAGCAATGGTATTGTTCCTATGTTGCGTTGTTTTAATTCTACTGCTAGATATGTTGACCAAGGTGGTGGTAAACGTGCTGGTTCTTTTGCTGTATATATTGAACCATGGCATGGAGATATTGAATCATTTTTAGATATGAAAAAGAACCACGGAGATGAAGACCAACGAGCACGAGATTTATTTTATGCATTATGGATACCTGATTTATTTATGGAAAGAGTTAAAAATGATAAAAAATGGACATTAATGTGTCCTGATAAATCACCGGGATTAAGTGATGTATATGGAGAGAATTTTAAAAAATTATATGAACAATACGAAGACGAAGGGCGTGGTATATCTGTTGTAAAAGCTAGAGATATTTGGTATAAAATACTTGATAGTCAAATTGAAACAGGAACACCATACATGCTTTATAAAAATGCTTGTAATATGAAAAGTAATCAACAAAATTTAGGTACTATTAAATCAAGTAATCTATGTACAGAAATAATTGAATATAGTGATGAAAACGAAACAGCAGTATGTAATTTAGCTAGCATTGGTTTGAGTAATTTTGTAAAACCTAAAGATCATAAAATATCCGAAATTACAATGTATACTAAAGCCGATTGTGTTTATTGCAAGCTAGCTAAACAATTATGTAACAATAAAAATATTAAATATAAGGAAATTCATTGTGATAATGATGAATTCAGAAAACAAACATATATCAAATTATCTAAAAATTTTAAGAAAGAAATTAATTCAGTTCCACAGATTATAAATACATCACAGAGTAATGAACAAATTCTAATAGGTGGTTATAAACAACTTAATAATTTCGTAAGTGATGTATTTGATTATGAAAAATTACATGAAGTAACTAAAATTATTACTAGAAATTTAAATTCTATTATTGATAAAAATTTTTATCCCACTGATAAAACAAAACGTTCAAATATGTTACACAGACCTGTAGGTATTGGTGTTCAAGGTCTTGCTGATACATATGCTAAAATGAATATAGAATTTCATTCCGAAAAAGCAAAAAACATAAATAAATATATATTTGAAACCATATACCATGGTGCTTTAGAATCTAGTATGGAAATATCAAAAGAAAGACATTTGAAAATGGCAAAATTATTACCATCCTATAAAAATAAATTTTGGACATTTAAGAATTCTAATCCTGAATGTGATACATATATGTTACAACATTTGCAAGATGAAACAATTATGAATGAATTGAGAAAAATTAAACCTATTTACAATGAAATAAAAAATTTAGATGAAGTAAGATTGGGATGTTATAGTAGTTTCGAAGGTTCTCCTACTTCAAAAGGAATTTTACAATTTGATATGTGGGGAGTTACACCATCCGATAGATATGATTGGAATAAATTAAAACGGAATATTCGTATTCATGGTTTGCGAAATTCTTTATTAGTTGCACCGATGCCAACTGCTTCTACATCGCAAATTTTAGGAAACAATGAATGTTTTGAACCATTCACCTCAAATATTTATGTTCGTAGAACTTTAGCTGGTGAATTTATAATGATTAATAAATATCTATTAAAAGAATTAATTGATCTGAATTTATGGAATGAAGATATGAAAAATCAAATTATAAAGGATGGTGGTTCTATACAAAATATAAAATCAATACCAAGTGTTCTGCGTAAAAAATATAAAATTGTATGGGAAATTCCAATGAAACATATTTTAGAAATGGCAGCCGATCGCGGTGCTTTTATTTGTCAAAGTCAAAGCACCAATTTGTGGATGAAAAATCCAACATACAAAAATTTAACAGCCATGCATTTGTTTGCTTGGAAAAAAGGTCTCAAAACTGGTATTTATTATCTTCGAACAAAAGCAAAAGCCGCACCACAACAATTTACAATTGAACCCGGAAAAAAACAAGATGTACAACAAGAAGAAGATGATGATTGTTTGATGTGTGGTTCATAATAATATTTATATAATATATATGCCAATAAAATGTAAAGAACCAAAATTTGAAGAAATATGCGATCCTAAACATATAAATGAAAAATACAGAGAAATGACCAAATACCCAACACGTTTTAAAGGTAAATGGAAAGAAGCATGTAGAAAAAAATCACATAGATTTTCCGAAAGACATTGGATAAAACCTGACGATTATTCAATCGAGCAATGGAATATGGTAAAGACTAAAAAAAAAGGTAAAATAATAAAGGACAGATGGGTAGATAGTATTAATAAATTTAGAAAGTGTAATGCCAGTAAAAATTACGATAGTAATAAAAAAATAAATTTGAAAAAGAATTTAATAACAAAAATAAAACAACAACAAGAGGATCGCAAAATTATCAAAAAAAAATTAACAGTATTAGAAAAAAAAATACGCAATATGAAAAATAAAAAAAAAAATAAAGACGAAATGAAAAAAATTTTAGACGAGGTTAAAAACACAAACACCATGGAAATGATAAAAAAGAAATCATATGTACCAAAATATATATTACCTCCTCCGCCTTTACCAATGGCATTATCTCCTGATATGTTATCAAATAATGATATGATACACCCTAATATACCATCAAAACAATTTCGCCCATTACCACCAAAAAATAGAAGAATAAAACCAAAAAAACTAACATCACAAAAAACTAAAAAACCAAAAAAACCAACACCACGAAAAACAAAAAAAAGAAAAGATAGTTTATTTTTGGATATAAAAAATCAGAACCAAAATTTAAGTCCAGAAACTATTAAAATATGGGGTAAACTTATTGATTCACCTATGACACCAAAAAAAAATTTTTTTCCATCACGAAGACTAACAGACTCGCCTGAATGGTATATTGATAAATCAAAAATTAATTTTGATGATCCATTATATACCAGATTAAGAGAAGCTGTTGCCAAAGGTACTCGTAAACAAAGAAAACGTCGTAACAATTCAACACAAAAAGCTAAAAAGAAAAAAACACAAAAAGCTAAAAAGAAAAAAACACAAAAAGCTAAAAAGAAAAATAAAAAAAATAAGAAAAAATCTAAAAAATCTAAAAAATAATTAATATATATTATTTTATGAATATATATTAATGGCTTGCAATATATTAAAATGTGTACCAGAAATAAATGAATCAAATGAGAGCGGTAAATTTATTTGGAAACATAATTGTCAAATTAATAAACGTAAATGTTGGGTAAGTGAACATGAAATGTATACTGTTTGGAATGATATATATAATTTATTTAATGATACTAGCAGAAAAAGAATTATAAATAATTATAAAGATATACTTGAAATATTTTTTGATCAAAAAATTACACTAATTATAAAAAAAAAAAATAATAACAATTTTACAGAATGTAAAGATATCATTGTAAAAGTAAATGATAAAAACAATAAAGAAATCGGACATTTTAGCCTTCATTCACGACAACCAAAGTATTATGAAAATAAAGTTAATAATAAAATATATACCGGTTGTGGTTATTATCAAAAAAAAAGAGGTGATAAAAATGATGGAGCATTTCACTATAAAGGGAAAAATAATTACATAATTCCAATAATATTCAACCGTAATTTTCAAATAGAAGAAAAAAAAATTATACCTAGACAGCTGATACATTTTCAAATGTATAATTTATTTGCTAGATTTTGGAATAATTATATAGTACCAGAAATTGCAAATTATTATTATAAAAAATTAACACCAATTAATGAAATAACACAAATGGTTGAATCATTTACACCAATAAATATAAATAAACCACAAACACAATGGGGTTTCTTTTCCGAATTAAAAAGAAAGAACACTAGAAGAAATAAAAAAACAAAAAGAACAAAAAGAACAAAAAGAACAAAAAGAACAAAAAGAACAAAAAGAACAAAAAGAAGAGGAAAAAGACGTTATTAAATTGATTTAATAATAATTTAATTATTAGTATTAAAATGAGTGAAAACAAAAAAGCATTAATATTCGATACCGAAACCACTGGATTGCCAAATAAAAAATACGGTGGCTCAAAATATGGATATATTGTACAAATTAGTTGGATAATGATAGATTTATCAACACATAAACTATTAAAAATTTGTGATTATATTATTAGAATACCATATAACATAAAAATTCCAAAGGAAGCTAGTGATATACACGGTATAACTAATAAAATTATGAGACAAAAAGGTATTAACATTAAACCTGTTCTTAGAGAAATTATAAATGATATGCGTTTATCACATGTTATTGTCGCACATAATATTAACTTTGATATTTCATATCTTAAGATTGAAGCATTTAGAAATGGATTGGGTAATATTTACAATACATTACATATTAAAAAATATGATACCATGTTTAAGGGGAAAATTATAGCGGATACATATCGTATAAGTCCTACCAGTGGTAAAAAAGTATTAAAAGTTCCAAAATTACTTGAATTACATGAAAAATTGTTCAATACTACACCATTAAATTTACATAATTCATTGATTGATATATATGTTTGTTTAAGATGTTATTATAAACTAGAATATGATGTTGATATTTTGACTATAAATAGTTCATTTAGATCATCGTTTAATAAATTATGTAATCCTCAATCTAATTCTAAACTATCTTCATCACTACTATAATCACTATCGGACAATGAAACTATATACGTATCATTATCGTCCGTTACATAATGAATTTCTTGTCTTATACATATATCGTCTAAACAACAGCAATATTTTTCTATAACATCCCATAAGCAATGTGTGTTTATTATTTCAATATCATATATATCACCATATAAACAACAGCATACAAATTCCCCCATACAATTTATAAATGCTGCTGTTATAGTAAATATCGTTATTAACAAACAAATACTGAATATTAAAAGTAATATTCCACCCATTGCAGATAAAAACCATGTATCGTGAAAAAAAGGTTTATCATTAAAAATTAAAAACCACAAGAGTCGAGAAGATAAAATTAAATTTATAATAAATAATAGATAACGCAAACATAAAATTTTTTCTCCAGTTGAACGAGAAACAGGCCAACATAAAAAATATGTTACCTCAACACGTCTTCTACGTTTTTTTATTTTTTGTTTTTTTATTTCCCTTCTACATGCTGGACATAAACATCCTGGTATTTTTTTAAAACATTTTTTACATATAGTATATTCGCAATTTTCCAATGGACATTTTATCAAATCATCAGTTGTTAAACAACAATTACATTCGCTTATATTTATTTTGATTTCTCCTAATTCTACAGTATCAGTTATTTCTATATTCATTAAATAATTTATTCCGTTAATTCTATATTTATTATGCAAATCTTTTACATATTCCAAATGTTTTTCTATGATATCTTGTTATACCATGTTTTTCAATACCTTCTAAATGTTTTTTAGCTCCATAACCTTTATTACTTCTTATACTATAATATTCATCAAATTCTGGATATTGATCGCATAATTTTTCGATATAATTATCTCTCTCTACTTTAGCTATAATTGACGCCGCCGCAATAGGTGTATATTTATCATCACCTCCACGAACGCATGTATATGGTATAATTTCATCACCCAACCAATAAGGTTTAAACATATTACCATCTACTAAAAGATGTTCGGGTTTCACAAGTAAATTATCCAATGCTTTATGCATTCCATCTAATGTCGCTGCTAAAATATTTATTTCATCTATTTTTTTTTCATCATGACTAAAGACTGACCAATCTACAGCATTTTCTTTGATATAATCATATGCTATTAATCTTTTTCTTTGAGATAGTTTTTTACTATCTCTCATCAAACTATGATCGAAATCATCACCCGGAGGTAATATAGCCGCTCCTATAAAAACAGCACCAAATAATGGACCTCTACCTGCTTCATCAATTCCCGCTTCTAATTTATTATTGTTATAAAATCTTTTCAATTCTGTGTGTTTGCTCATAATATAAATATAATTTGTAAATATGTTTATATTATTTTTGAACAGTTGGAAGGCAATTTTTTTCACATGGGTTCTCTGTTACTTTAGTTGTTCTTGCTGCAGCCCTTTTAGAATCAAACGATTGTCCTACATTTCCAACTATCGCTTGTTTTCTTAAAGCATCGGCATTATACATTCCTTTGATATATCTTGTATTTTTATTAACTGGTTTTGTTCCTTTTTTTTGTAATCTTTTACCATCTTTGTCTGTAGAATAAGAATTAAAACCATTACGAACTCGTCCGTGTGTTAAAGCAGGCATATAATATACTATACTATATTTTTTTTTATAAATATATTTATATAATGAAATTGAAAAAAATACATTTATTTGTAATTATTCTAGGTGTTCTTATTTTATCTAGTTTAGGAATTCATATAAAAGAATCGTTTGAAAGTGGAATTAGTAAAAATGATATACCAAAAGGCGATAAGGATTTATATGTGAAAAAATCAGAAATTGTTCCTCCTGTTTGTCCTAAATGTCCAGATTCGCGTTCATGTCCTAGACCTAAACCTTGTCCACCATGTGCTCCATGTGCTAGATGTCCTGAACCAGCGTTTGAATGTAAAAAAGTTCCAAATTATTCATCTGCTTCTAATAGTTTATTACCCACCGCACAAATTATGGGTATGAAACCAAATAGCGTTGGTGGAGGTGCTTTAGGTGGTCATGAACCTATACCTAGACTATCTAGTTTTGCTAATTTTTAATTAATTTTATTATTCTATTAAATAAAATTAACGACTTTTAATTACCTTTTTATCCATTTGAAATGTTTTCATTCTATTTTCTTGTGGAACAATTTTTAAACACAATTTTGCTTTTTTACCATAAAATGGCTCTGTACATCCTTTTTCTTTTTTTCTTGTTTTCTTTTTTGATTTTATTTTTATAATTTTATTCTTTATTTCTTTTTTTGTACATCGTGATCGGAAATTTTCATACCGATCTCTTACTTCACAAAATGTCAATCCGGATTTTTTTCCCAACATTTTATTTACATGTTCATGTAATCCATAAACCCATTTTGAAAATTTATCTCTATCTTTTAAATCGCATTGCCGTAATGGATGAGCTTTTAAATTTTTTCTTAAATTTATTCTACAATATTTACACGGCATTGTATACTTTAAATTTAAAATTAGATTTTTATGATGTTTTTTTTGTTCTTTAGTTGGTTTTACTGGATAATTAAAACTTATCGTATGTAATGTATGCCATAAACTAGGTCCCCATACACTTGTTAACATACCTTCACCACTCTGATAATCTTTTTTTCTATATGTTTTTTTAGTTTTGTTCTTAGATTTTTTGTTTTTTCTACGAGTTTTCATTATATTTATTTTAGAAAAAAATATAATACAAATTAATTATTAATAAATTCTATTATTTCATCTACTAAAATATATTTATCGTCATCCAACGTAATATTATATTTGATTTTCCATAAAGCATTATAAAATTCTTTATCGCTATAATATTTAGAAATATCTAGTTCAACTATTTTACCTTTATAATTACGCACAAACATTATATTAATATATATTAGAATCTTTAATTCGTTTATATTATTGTTATTCTCTCTAATTATATTATAAATATGTCTCTAGCTGATTTAGATTATAAAAAATATAGTATATGGTTTATTGTTGCTGCCGTTTTTATTGGTTTGGCATTTTATGTATATTCTTCTTATATTTCACCCAAAATAAATCCACAATTTGTAGAAAATAAAGAAATAGTTTCTTCCATGGATGATGATACTAAAAATACAACAGTTGTAGATTTAATTTTGTTCAAAGTAGATTGGTGTCCACATTCAAAAAAAGCATTGCCTATTTGGAATCAATTAAAATCAATGTGGAATAATAAAAGCATTAATGGAAAAAAATTAGTATTTAAAATGTTTGATGGAGATTCGCAAGAATCAGATATTAATGCTTTTGAAGATACATATAAAAAACACATCGATGGATACCCAACCATTGTTTTGGTAAAAGATAAAGAAGTTATCGAATACGATGCTAAACCAGATATAAAAACATTTGAAGAATTTTTAAACACGGTTGTTTAATGTTCTCAAATAAAATTCGCCCTTTTTAATACCTATATTAAATTTTTTTTGTCTTTCTTCTTTTTTACAAAAAAAATCCCATAATTTATTATCTCCTACACTATTACCTATTGTAATCAGTATTTCGTTTTTTAAAATCTTTTCATTATCTCTGGTAAAACGTATTAATAATTTGTTCATTAATTTGTAAAAATATTTAAATACATCATCATCTTGATTTATTTGAATATCTTCTTCAGGTGTTAATAAAGATAAACCAAAAATTTCTTCATTTTTACAATAATTGAGTATATTTTTAACAGGATAATTTTTTATTAAACCAGAATCCATATGAAAACTATTGTTTATATATTTAGGTTTAAAAATAAAAGGGATAGAAGCAGAGCAATATACTGCATCTACTACTTTCATCAATGGTGTTTTTTCATGGGAAAATTCTGTCAAATCAAATGTATTGATGCAAACGCTGCTAATTATCAAATTAATTTTAGAATACTCATATAACTCTTTAAATGTAATGTTTTCATTAATATCCACACATTTAAATAAATTACTCATCATTATTTTTATTATTTTATCATCTAAGATACCTTTTTCGGAAAATACATTGAAAAAAGTTTCAGCATTTAAATCTATTTTATTAAATGCTTTATGCCATGGTCTTTCTATTAAATATTTTATTACATCATCATAGTCGATTTTTAAACATAAAATCAACCCCAATAAACCACCAACTGACGCGCCATATATTGTTTCTATCTTATCCAATTCAATATATTTTTCATCCGTTAATTTTTTTAAAATACCGATAAAAATCATACCATTTATCCCGCCTCCACTCAATAATAAATGTTTTATAGTCATTAATAATTATATATAGTTTATTTTTTATTCTTTTTTTCTCTTAAAAGATTAATGGATGATAACTTTAATGAAAAATTATCTTTAGATGACTTATTTACCACGAAAGAAACCAATCAAAAAAATACAATCAAAATCTTTCAAAAAATTTTAGCCAGGGCACATAAAAAAATCAAGACAGCATCAAGACAGAAATTTAATAATGATTTTGTATTTTTTGTCGTTCCAGAATTTTTATTAGGTGTTCCAAAATATGATGTTGGATTATGTACATCATGGGTAATTGAAAAATTATTAGATAATGGTTTCCATATTAAATATACACATCCAAATTTATTATTTATTTCATGGAACCATTATATTCCCAATTTTAAGAGAAGTGAAATTAAAAAAAAATATGGTGTTAATATTGATGGTTTTGGCAACCTAAAAGAAAACAAAAATAAAAAAAATGATGAACCTGAAAATGTAAACCAATTAATGTTTAAGAAACAAAATAAAAAATTAAATGTGAAGAAAAAAAACGATCAATATACAGCAATTTCTACATATAAACCTACTGGTAACCTAATATACAATAAAGATTTGCTACAAAGTATCGAGGATAAAACGAAAAAATAAGTTCTTTAAATATAATTAACAAAAATTATATTTAACTATTTTCATACTTAAGCAATCGTATTTTCATGATAAATGAAAATTATTTTAATAAATAAAACCTTTAAGTTGAATATTAAATATAAGTATTTAAATAATTTTATACTTAAGCAATTTTCTTTTTTTTTCAAAAGTATTTTAGGATTTATTATTTTGGACAATTTAAAAATGTCCAAAATCATAAAACTGAGAAAAGTTCATGAAAATAATCGTCCCACTAGATACTCTAGCAAAAATAATTATAAGGTTGAATTTTTATGTAGGTATTTTATGGTAAGGTTTTTTTTTAAAAAAAACGAATGAAAATGTTTATTAATTTTAAGAAAAAAATGGATAAAAAAAAAACGGCAAAAAACGGCAAAATATATTCGATAACACAATACACTGATATAAATAACAAAAATCATACTATATATATGAAAATGTTATTGGTTTAAAAAAATGGATAAAAATGGATAAAAAAAAAACGGAACACGGTCATGAATAACAAAATAAATAATTATATAAAAAAACATAGCATAAACAATAAAAATATAATATATAAGTTTTAATCAAAAAGATATTAACAGTTTTTTTTATTATCCATATATATGAATAATAAAAAAAACGGAAAAAAACTGGAAATGAAATATCATTGTATAAAATGTGATTTCCACAGTAATGATAAATGCGATTACGAACGTCATTTATCAACCCGTAAACATAAAATGGATAATTTGGATAAAAAAGTGGATAAACTGGATAAAATGGATAACAAAAAAACTGGATTTTTATGCAATAAATGTGGAAGAAAATACAAGTATCAAAGTGGTTTGTGTAAACACAAAAAAAAATGTAATTTATTAAAAAATAGAAAAATCAAAGTAAAACGAAAAAAAAATAAAAAAAATACGGATGATGAGAAAGAAATTTTAAAATCAGAATTAAAAGAATTAAGAACCATGATGAAAGAAATGATTAAAAAACAAGGAGAAACAAATGAAAATTATTATAAAACATTGGATAAAGCAATAGCAAAAGCCGGGGATACAGTCAACCAAAAAATGTCGATCAATATTTATTTAAATGAACATTGTAAAAACGCAATGAATTTAACAGATTTTTTAAAAGAATTAACGGTTTCTTTAGACGATTTACAATATACAAAGGAACATGGATATGTAAAGGGTATTAGTAATATTTTTATGAAACAATTGGAAGGTTTAAAACCAACTGAAAGACCAATACATTGTAGTGATACAAAACGATTACAATTTTATATTAAAGATGAAAATAAATGGGGTAAAGATAAATCACACGAAAAAATAGACGAATCAATACAAGATATTACTATCAAACAAATCAAACATATTAGAGAATGGGAGAAAGAAAATCCAAATTATTTAAAAAATGAAAAATTATTAATCGAGTGGCATGGTATGGTTCATAATGCAATGGGTGATGATGATAATGATATGCGTAATAAAAACAATAAAAACATTAAACAGGAAATAGGCAATACCATAGAAATACAAAAACAACTTACAAATGATTAAATTTATAATTTATAATATAATCATTTCTAATTAATTATTACCCAATTTATCAGTAATTTCTTGTATTCTTTTAATTCTTTTATCATCAAATACTTTCCATTTTTTCCAGGAATTACAAAATTCTAACAAACCTTCCCAATAATTTTTATGTATATCATTAAAAATTTTAATTTCATTATTAGAATTTTCTCTCCATTTTGTTTCATCATCAAATTTAGAAACGAATGTGTCTCTATTGTAATTTACATGATATAAAATAATCTCATTAATATCAAATGTCCATAAATTTATTTCACCCACATCGTATTTAACAGGTTTTATAGACTTATCAGTAGTAACCGCAAATGTTATGGGTCTAGTGTTTTTTATAGGATTTGTATAAAGTTGAAAAAATCTAATTAATTTAAGTATATTAATATTAGTGATTTCATTGTTATTTTCAATATTTTTTAAAAGTATTTCAACTGTTTTTAATCCTTCATTGGATGACATATCAGTTTTTTCCATTGTTGTTTCATTTAATTTTTTATTAATATAATCAACAGCTGTAAATGTTTTATTACAAGTAATAAAAGGTAAACTATTTATTAAAAATCTACCCTCATCAACAATAATTTTTTTCACATCGTCTCTAGAAGAAGGTTTTGTAGCATTTTTATTATTTAATAATAATTGTAATGTCATTTCAAAACGATATAATGATTGTATAATATGAACATAAACAGTAAAAATACATGGTAAATTTTCAGAATTAGCTTTTATTGTTGAAAACTCATTACTGTTCAAAGCTTTCTTTTTTGCAGATACTGTTATGGGAAATATATTATAAAATGCCTCTTTTGATAATACTTCTTTAATTAAATTACTATATTTTACATGTTCATATTTTTTACATCTATCTTGATAAGTATCTATTGATCGCGAAGGATATTCTAGTAATCTATTTTTATGATAAATCCATGGATGACCATAATCGAAAATATTTATTTTAACATTGGTGTCATTTATTACTACAGACATACTAGAACCTATAAAACCAAATTTTGTTTCTTTTGAAAATGACATAGCATTCGTAAATAATGCTAATTCCTTTACTTGTTTGTCCATTATTTCAATAACTTTTTGTCGTTTATCATGATTTTCACCAAAATGTGAAAACATTTCTGTAAACATTAATATTGGTTTAATTCTATAACTTTGTTGTTTTTTGAATTTGTTTGTTAATTTTTGTGCTATTTGAGCATAGTATTCTACTGGTCTAAAAATATTATTGAATTTGTTTTTTTTTAGTATAGTAATTAATTTTTCCATTTTTTTTGTCGGATCAACAACCCCTTCCAATCTAAATCCATCGTCAAACGATATGCTTAACATTTTATCTGTTCTACCCTGAGTTCTAGCAGCACTAGAACCTTTATCTTCTTTAAAAACAGTTTTTTTACCTATTTTTATATCATAATAACGTGTATCCGATCCGTCTTCTATAGTATGAAAAGGATTTTCCATGGTAAAATATAGTTTCCCTGAAAAATTTGGATCATATTGTCTTGCCATTGGATCCTTTTTTATCATTTTTTTAAACTTTTCTGGATCCATTGCGTTGCTTCCACAAAATATTTTATTTGGTTTTTCTTCATTATGAATTTTATACATCCATTTATTAACAAATTCTTTCATTTCAAAGTTAACATCTGTATTAAGATCCTTGCGAATTTTTACAATTTCGTCTAATTTTAAATGGTTATTAAATAATTCATAAATAGATTTTTCTAATAATCCTATTGTATTTTCTTTAATACTATCCTCATTATATTCAGTAATATGATATTTCTTTTTACCATCTTTACTTATTAAATATTTATCAATATTTTCTTCTAATTCTTTACTATTTGTCGTGTCAAATTTATACAGATCATACAATAATATCATATTTTTTTCTTCACCGTAATTATATTTGGTTGCTTTATTAGGATTGTTAAAAAATACTTTGGCAGACCATTTTTTATTTCCTTCATCAAATGTTGCTAATGCTCCTGGATGTCCAGCCGCTCCAGTAATAGGTTTAAATCCTGTTGGAGTTCCTTTACTTAAAATAGGTGTAAATGAAAATGACTTTGATATAATAACTTCTTCCTTCTTTTCTTCTTCTTTATTCTCTACGGGCAATGTAGTTGAAATAGTAGATTCTACGCCACTATTCGGATCACGTACAATAGTATCTATATTTGGTTCGGTATTTACTACAACATCATTCTTTTCTTCTTCCTTCTTTTCTTCTTCTTTATTTTCTACGGGCAATGTAGTTGAAATAGTAGATGCTACGCCACTATTTGGATCACGTACAATAGTATCGATATTTGGTTCAGTATTTACTACAACATCATTCTTTTCTTCTTCCTTCTTTTCTTCTTCCTTCTTTTCTTCCTTCTTTTCTTCTTCCTTCTTTTCTTCCTTCTTTTCTTCCTCTTTATTTTCTACGGGCAATGTAGTTGAAATAGTAGTTTCTACGCCACTATTCGGATCACGTGCTATAGTATTAATATTTGGTTCGACAGTTGGAGATTGATTATTAATTGATGTTACAACAGGTAAATTACCAGAAACATTATCTTTTTGTTCCGTATTTACTACATCATCATCCTTTTCTTCTACAATTTCAATTCCTAATAAATTTTTTATTGCTATTATTTTTTTATTTATTTCTTTTAATGTATCATCATCATCATTTAATTTTGAACAGAAGTCTTTTTTTAATTTTTCCAAACTTTCCAATACATTTCGTTTCGCATCATCATCATAATTTGAAATGTTTGTATAGATACCAGGATTTAAACCTTCTAGCTTATCTACAAATTTTTTAAATTTGTTTTTACATATCATAGTAGGAGATACCAAATCTTCATCACCTTTTTGATGTTTATTAATTTTATGCAAAATTAATTCCAAATAACATAGTTTTTTTTTATAACTCCAAATATCATAATAATCTTTATTTTTAAGTTGTGTTTCACTCCATTTTAAAAATCCCCATATATGATGTACGAATTTTAAATATAAATCTTCTATTTTTTTTACAATTTCAGGTCCCAATGTCTTTTTATATTTTTCACCTAATTGTTCATTTTGAAGTTGATTATATACAGCTAGTGGTGCACACAAATTCATATACATATCATAAAAGTTACCATTAGTATGTTTGCAAACTAAACTCCATAAAATAAAAGCAAACCATGTAACACTTCCACAAATACCTCCATTAATCCATGATTTACCATTACGATCTTTTGGAAAAAATGAATGAATGCCTGTTTTATTTATACTTGCGCTATAAAATGAACCATCATCTTCAGTTATTAAACCACGTGGAATGTTTAAATCTAAAATAACAGCTTTTGTTTCGAATTCGTAATCCTTATTTAATTTATTGAATTCTTCAATTAATTCATCCAATCTTTCTTTAAGATAAAATGTTGGTTCATAATTTGGATCAAAACCATACATTTTTAAAATATGTTTATTACCTACTTTTTTAACTTTTTCAATATAAATCAAATTTGCGTGGTTAATATTAGAATTAGCATTATCAGTTTTTTCAATACCTGTTGTAACTCCCAATGGTATATATATACCACAAATATTATCAGGATTGTATTTTTGAATGTCTTCGTTATTAAATAAACATCGTTCAATAGCATAACGTATTTTTGAGGGTGTGTTAAATTTAGGATCAACTCCTTTTTTATACGCAGGGATTTTTTTTGTAAAATCATCAAGATACCACGAAGATAAATCTTCAATAGGACAAATATTGATATTTTTTTCTTTTTCAAATTTTTGAATTCCTTTTTTTATTTTTTCTAGATTATCTGGAGTTTGATTAAAATTATTCTCGTTTATGAAATTTTTACTAGATACCCAAGCATTTTCTTTATAATTATCATCTATTTTAAAACTAGGATGTACTGGTAACCCACTTCTTCTTTTGATATCACCTCCTGAGTTTTTAATAGATTTTTCTAAATCATTATTTTGGTATTTAATAAAATTTCCGAATGTATCATGAAGTTCTCCTTTTTCACCTATATATGGTCTTCCAAAAGTTAATTCTATTCCATGTGGAATACATATATTTTTATTATTAGCGCGTACCGCAAAATCAATAACAGTCGAAACAATTGACCCAGTTGTGCATTGTTCTGTTTTAGATTGTTGAAAATTACCACCCAATGATCCCCATGGGGTTTTACTATATTGTCCCTTGAAATCATAGTATTCACCGTCTTTCAATGCTTTTTTAATTTCTTCTTTATATCTATCAAAAGAGTTATCGTTTACCATATTCATTTTTTCTAACATAATATCTAGATAAGCATCACATTTTTCTATTGTTTTTTTTTTTATTAAAAAATCAATAATGTTTTTTGTTACTTTATCATTATCAACACCTTCGATATTATCTAATAATTTTACATCTATATTTTTTGTTATCTCTTCTAAGTATTTAATTTTTGAAAAATTAATAGGGAAACAATTAAGTTTTTCATATTTTTTGTTTAATAATTTAGTATAATTGTTGTGAAGTGTTTGATAATATTTTTCGTGATCAGGATAACATTTTGCGTTGCCATCTTTAACAAGTGATATTTCTCTGGTATAATTACCAACCTTAAGATTTTCATTCCGATTATCTCTCGAATCGTACCATTTATAATTGCCATCTTTATTTAATGATGTATCATAATTGAAAACAGTATCTTTCAAAAAAGATATATCAGTCCCTACATTATTTAATACTATCGCATTATATCCTTGATTACCATAGTTAACAAAAACATTCCCAACCATTCTATTATAATCTTTATGCGTTGCTTTATCGCCAACAACGTATGTTCTACAGACTTCAGTTGGTTTAATTAATGGTTCTGCTATTAAATCTGTTAATAATTTTTCATGATCTTTTTCAGAAACATTTTTTTTTTCTATCATAGTTGCGTTCATTTTATTAAATAGTTTGTTATTTTCTTCTAGTTGTTTTTTAGCGGTTTCTAATAATTGTTGTATTTCTCCAACACTTCCACTAAGTGTATCTATATTTTTTTTCTTAATAATATCATCTATAGCTTTTATTTTATCGTCAATTAGTTTCCATGTTGTTTGATTTATATTTTTTTCTTTACAATCACCATTTTTTAATGCCATTATTTGTGCTTTAATATTGTTTAAAACATTTTCTTCTGAACTTTCATTTATTTCTGGTATGTTGCTGTAGGCTTCTTGACATTTTTTTTGCTTTTTATCTATTGCTTTTTCTTCATCAAATAAATCACCAATTGCTTCTCCTTGTTCTTCTCCGTCTTTTTTATCTGCTGCTCGTTGTTGTTTTTCTTCTTTACTTTCTATTGTTTCTTCTTTTTTTTGTTTATTTTTGGCATTTTTTAATGCTGCCTCTTTTTTTGATTTGACACTTTCTCTTTGTTTCTGTTCTTTTTCTATTTTTTCTTTCATTGGAATATAAGTATTTTTAATACTATTTTCCATTTCTTTCATTTTTTCTTCAGTTTTATTACATTTCTGAAGATCTCCATTTGTTTCACCATATGATTGAACTAAATTCATTGCTTGAAAATATTTTTTTTCTAATATTTTTAAATTTTTTTCTTCTCTCATTTCCTTTTTAATTGTGTCTATTTCCATGTTATATTTTTTACATTTTGCGATTACAGCTTGTAAAGCTTTCTTATCTTTTTCTTTTTGTTCTTGTTTATTTTTGGTTTCCAATGCTTTTTTTTTACTCTCATTTCGAGATATTTTTTTTGTTCGTGGGGAAATGTTTCTACCAGTTGATTGTTTTGTATCTGGTCGTTTTGGCGTTAGATTTGAAGATTTTTGTTGTTTTTCATATTCTTTAAGCTTAGAATATGTTATTTGTTTAAATATATTTAATGGATCTACAGGAGGATTTTTTTTTGCCGCTGCCACTTTCCAATCCTTATAATTTTGAAATGTGATAACTTTATTATTACCACAATCATGACCGGTTATAATTTTTTCAAAACGCGAAAGTAATTCATCTCTTTTGTTATTAGCTTCGCGTTCTGATTTAATTTTATTTTTGCTTTTTTTAACATTTTTTACAAAATCGTCGAACCGTTTTTGAATACATCGTGTTATATTTTTGGATTTAAATTGACCCAATGCTCTATTCTTCATTTTTGCTGATTTTATTTTTTGGGTTTTTTTACTTCTCTGTATGTTTTTTCTTTCCTCATCAGCTTTTACTCTATTTTCTTTATTAAATTTATTTCTACCAATTAAATAATTTATTATTTGATCAACAGCCTTTTTATTTGAAGATGTTCCATCTTTATTTTTAACGTGTTTAATTTCGCGAATTAACCATTTTTCTGTTTCAGTGCCATAAGGGATTATATCTACAGCATTGGGATAGATACGCTTATACGTTTTTTTGTCCTTTTCTAAAGGAGCTTTGTGGAGTATTTCGTATAAATCATACGTTCGTCCATCGGTGCTTGATAATGAACCATTTGATAATCTCACATTAGTGCGCACAGGCTTAAATTTAGGTTTCCCTTTTATTTTTCCAGCATATTTCCACGATTGTCCACCACCTGTTTGCTTTCTCGTATAAATTTTTTTTTTATTACCTTTACTAGTGTTATTTTTTTTCTTTAACTTTCTAGTCTTTTTATTTTTTCCCATAATTAATATATTATATTATGATATTTTAATAAAAAAAACTTAAATATCATAATTATTCAACATCAATATGTGTCAACATATGTCTTCTACAACATATTTTATTTAATCTTAACTTATCCATAACTACACCTTCTGGAGTTTTTTCATAATTAATAGAAGTTAAATATACGACTTTATTGGTGTCTAAATTTTTATTAATTTTAATTTGCCTAACTTCTCTTAAATAATATAAATATTTATCACCTAAAACCTTTCCACAAGTAAAGCATTTTACTGGTATTATCATTTTATATATAATATAATAATATGTTTTTAATCAATTTTTTCTAAAATTATTTTTTACCCATGATTTTTTTATCTTTATAATAATAATAATCGAATTTTTTAGATCCAAATGTTGGTCCATCTTTACCACCTCCAACACATTGTAATTTGTTATCACGTTTGCCCCAATTACAACAATCATAAGAGGTGCATGATAATTTATATTTATGTTTTTTACACGTGCTATCAATAACATCAAGTTTTCCACTACAATTGGAATTTGTTATTTTTTGTTTTGTTTTTAACATTTTACTTTTTTCCCCCAGAGAAGATTTTGAATTCATATTTTTATTATTTTCTAAGAACGTTTCAATGATAAATTTTTTATCCAATTCTTTCTCATTTTTTTCAAAGTTAATATTGTTAATAGATGTATACGCCATAACTAAAAAAAATCCAATAACAACAAGCATTATTGAACCAAAATTATTTTTAATATATTCATATACATTTCCTAAATCGCCATCAATAGGGGTTTTAATAATTCTATTTAATTTTAATGAATCCATTATATAATTTATACTTTTATAAAAAATTTATAAAAGCACTCAACTAATTTCTACAAATCGCACACCATTTGTTGTTTTTACTTTTTTTTTCTTTGTATCATCTTTTGTTTCTTTTTTATGACAATCATGACAAATATTTGATAAATTTGATTTTTTATTTTTATGATTTCCATCTGGTAAAAAGCCATTTTCATCAGCATATTTTTGCGGATATAAATGATGTATTTCTTCTGCTGGTTTTATATTACACATTTCACACAAACCTTTTTTAATTTTATTACTATTGTATTTTGATGTGTCTTCTTCAAGGATTGTATTATCATTGCGTATTTTTAATGCTAAATTAATAAAATCCTTATCATAACCAATAAATTTACAAACCTCTATACCATATTGATCCAAGCCAGAACCTTCCTTCAAAACACGATCGTAAATTAATTCATCTTTTTCATTGTCATATGAAACACTCATATAATATTGTTTCAAAGAAGATAATTGTTTAATATAATTACTATCTTTAATTTCATGAAAATGTGTTGCAAAAATATGAGATGATTTTTTTTCATTTAATTTTATTAACCCTGTAGTAAAAATAGAAATAGCATCTTTTGTAGTTGTTCCACTACATAATTCGTCTCCCAATATTAATGAATTTTTATCTGAAAATTTCAATATAGTATTAAATTCACACATTTCAACCATAAATGTACTCAAATTTTTAAAAATATCATCATTGCCAATAATACGCGTAAATATAGAACCATAAGGTTTATATTGAAATTCTGTAGATGAAACATACATACCGGATTGTGCCATTATGATATTAATACCGATAGCTCTTATTAAACTAGATTTACCAACCGCATTGATACCAAATAGTAAAACACCATCTTTATCATCATCTTTTCCCAATGAAATATCATTGCAAGTATAATTGATATCTTTATTTAAATGATAAATGAGAGGATGTTTGATTTGTTTTGCAATAAAATAACTTTTATCTTGGTTATCTACTATTTCTGGTTTACACAAATTATATTGTTCCGCACATATAAAACGACTATTAATAAAATCAAAAATAGAAATAAACTTGGATATGTGAATGATTTCATCATTAAATACTAGTAATTTATCAATAAATTTTTTGAAGGCAGCAATTAATATAGGTTTAAAATCTGTTGACCACTCAAAAATATTAATATGTAATTCATCAATAAGCGGACTTTGTATTTTATATTTGGATGATTTTGCGTTTGATACTTTTTGAAAAGATAAATCATGAAAATAATTTAAATAGTCTAATTTATTAGAGTTATATTTCTCTTCTATAACTTGATAACGCGTGAAAGTAGTTTGTAATGTCGCTGGTGTTTTTTCTGTAACATTGTAAAGCATTTTAACTTTATTATTTGTAAAACAATTTTCTAAACGGCGTTTTATATCTTTTAAATGTTTCTTATTTTCTTGTCCTTTTTTTATATGTAAATTAACATCTTTATCAGTATTCAAAAAATTAACATCTTTAATACAATCAATTTCAGCTATTTTTTTTAAATTAACATTTGTTTCAATGCAATTTTTAATTGTTTGGATATTTTCATATACATCATTTATATTAATATTATGATATTGATAATATTGATTTAATGATTTTAAAAAGGGTTTATTTTTTGTAAGTCTAGATATCATAGTTTCGATAATGGTTAAAGAATTATAGAAATTTGATATTTCACATGGTTTCACTTTAAAAAGGGAAAATTTTCTAGACATTTTTTCAATATCAATAATATTTTTCATTTTATTTGTATTATCTTTTACAAAGTTGCTATTTTGTAAAAAAAGATCAATTGCGAAATATTCATTATTTAATAACTCTTGATTTTTAATTGGGTGTAAAAGTTTTTCTTTTAACAATCGTCTACCCATATTAGTTTTACATTTATTTACAAAATTTAAAATGGAACCAAATTTATCTTTTCGCTCATTATTTAGAATATGTAATTGTTTTAATGAGTGAGTACCGATAAAAACATTATTTTTATTATTATCAAATGTAGGTTTTTTTATATTTTCGATAACAGTTTTATTATGTGTTTGAATATAATTAAATAAAAACGCTAATGTAAATGTTGCTTGTGGATTTTTGGATAGATTATACGATTCTTTAAAACAACTTATATCAGGAACGTTATAAATATTTTGTAATATTTCTTCTTGATAAATTTGTTTTTTACAATTTTTAAGCAACTTATAATTATAAAGATCTTTATTGTTTACATTAAAAACAGTTGTAATGTTTTCAGGTATATTTAAAGCATCAATTAAATATTGAATATTATAATTACTAATAATAATAATTTGATTGGGTGAATATATAGAATAAACTCTTTCAAAATCATCATATTTTGAAATATGTTTATTGTATTTTATAGCATATTGATATAAATTAACCGATCCGGTTATAACATCAATAACACTTAAACCACAATATAATTTATTGGTTTTTAATAGATTATCTTTTATATGTTCAAAAAATACACACATTACTTTATTAGTATGGCATTTATCATTATCAATAAATGATATACCCGCACCTGGAGGTATATTAAATATTTCTTTTCGATCAATAACTTCACCATCTTCATCTTTAATTTGTGCCATAACTGGAACATAGAACCCATTTCCAGCAATTTTTTGTGTAATTTCTCCCAGATTACAAGCGAGTGGTGTTCCAGACATAATAACATCTTTACCACAATGTTTTTCATTCTTTTTTTTAACAGCATACCCTGTAATCTCAGAAAATTCATATATATTGGATTTACTTATGTCTTCCATTTTTCCTTTTTCAGAAAGACCATATACCTCATAAAAATCTCCAACTTGCATAAGTAAGATAACTTTTTCGGTTTTATATTTTTCTTTATATTGATTTAAAGCATCGAAATATTGTTTTTTTGTTTTACCCATAATATATATATTTGAATATATATAATATCAAGGATCCTTTAAGTATGTTATAAATTAATTTTGCATGTAATTATGTATTAAATTATCAGGGTTCTTATTAAAAACATCACCACTCAAATAAGCATTTTCATAAATTTGTCGCAAAACTTTTTCAGGTGCTGGAGTGCCTATTTTTATTAGATTGTGTTGTCTCAAATATTCTTTAACATCTGGTAATGTTTTTTTTTTTCAATAAATTACATTCTTTTTTAAGTTTTTTTCTGGTTCTGCGATTTTTTACAAGAACACTAACGCAACCGTTATGTTTTCCTAATTTAAATGTTGTTTTTCGAATTTTCACTTTTTTCTTTTTTTTATTTTTTTCTTTTACGTCTTTCAGTTTTTTTTGGCGTATTAAAATAGGATTTGGTTTATTTTGCGTATCATTAATGGGTGATACAATATGTGATTGTGGAGTTAATTTTTCCTTTAATGATTTTTGCCATTGTCTGTATGTTGGTTTACTGGAATTTTTTAGACAACTATATGGTGGAGGATTTTTACTACCGTGTATAATAATACTTGTTTTATTATTACTGATAATATTATTGTTAACAGTTTCCATTGGTTTAATATCTATTCCTTCTTGAACTGGTATAGGTTGTGATTGTTGTTTTTCTGCTTCTATTTGTTTGTTTATCTTTTTTTCTTTTTTTCTTTTTTTTTTAATTTTATTTTCTTTAATAACGCTATTTAAATATGTCATATGATCTGAAAAATTTTTTTGAAAATTTTCGTTGTTATTTGTTGCGTTCTCATTTTCATCATTCAATATTTTTTTCTTCTTTTGATATTCTTTTATTCTACTCATCAATTGTTTTTTTACATCATTAGGTTTTAAATCGTATGACATTTTTTTCTTTTTTTTTCGTGTTTTGGATTTTTTCGATCTTGTCCTTGAAAAAAACAATGGATTTATTTGTATCGTTTTTTTTCGCGTGCTCATTTAATATATATAAAATACTAAATATATTAAATTGCTTAAACATACATATTTGAAAATACATTCTCATTTTTCCGTGACTTTACTTCATTATTGTTTAAATATAATTCAAATCCGTTATCCATATCTTTTTTTGTAATAATTTTTTTAGATATTTCCTTTTTACAAAATATTCTTCTACCGTGTGCGATTTTTACCTTTGCTAATAAAGTTTCCATATCTCGACCAAAATATTTAAAATAATCCATCTTATTTTCAAACCACGAATCTGGTATATTTTTTTTAAATTCCCAATCAATATCCTTAAGTTTTTTTGTAAAAATTAAATTCAATTCATGTGAATTATAATTATCGGTATTGTATCTCCATGTAAATCTTGAATCCAAACCCTGATTATAAGCAAAAAAACATTTATTCAATTCTTTCTCATATCCTGCTATTATAACCATTAAATTATTCTTATGATCACTTAATCCTTCACATAAGGTGTCTATACATTCCTTAGCAAAGGAATCTCGTTTTTGCGTATTACCTAAAGCATAAGCTTCATCTATAAATAAAACTCCTCCCAGTGCGTTTTTTATAACTTCTTTAGTTTTAATTGCGGTTTGTCCTAAATAACCTGCTATTAAATCTGCTCGAGTTACTTTTTTAAATGTATTTTTTTTAAGAACTCCCATTTTACTAAAAATTTTTCCCATTATTTTTGCGGTTTCGGTTTTACCAGTTCCTGGTGGTCCATAAATAACAACGTGCATAAAATCACTGTTTTTGTTATTTTTACTAACATGTAAATTTTGAATGAAATAAATGATTTGATCTAAAATCGATGCTTTTAAATTTTCCATTCCAATCATATTATTCAATTCTTTTAATGGTTCAGCAATTTTATGTATTGATTCAATATCTATACTATAATTTATTGTATTATCTAAAGGATATTTATCTGTCAAGTTAATTAAATCTTGTAAAACGTTTATATCTGCTTCTACTTCAACAAATGTTTTTTTAAGTTGTATTGGTGGCGGTATTTTTATTGGTGGTTGTATTTTTATAGATTTTTGTTTAATATATGGATTATCATTATCCCAATATTTTGGTGGTTTATTATATTTTCTTTCTACATCTTCTAAAAGAAAATGTAAAGATTTATTGTATTTCTTATTATTAATATTCGTTGTTTTATCCAGGTGTCTAATTAATCTATTATAATATGGGTTTGCTTTTTTATTTTTATTATATTTTGTATCTGGCATATTTATATTAAAAATAGCGTTACTGTTTAAATTTGTTTGTTTATTATATTTGCTAGTTGTAGTAAATAACAACAAATTATCATTAATTTCATTTCTAGATATATCTAACAAAGATAATTTGCGATTATTTTTCATTGTGTGTAGTAATAGTGGAAAAATATTATTGTTTGAATTATCGTTGTTTTTATTTATAATGTTTTTATTGTTATTTGTATTATTATTGTTATGATTTTTGTTCATTATACATATAATGAGATATTTATAAATAATTTAAAGATTAAATTGAAATTTAAATTAATACATTAATGAATAATAATAATATGAATATGAATATGGATATGAATATGGAGGAATTAGATAAAGAACAAATATTTAGTTTAATTGAATCTTATTTTTATAATAAACATTTACATCAGTTGGTAAGGCATCAGGTAGAATCATATGATAATTTTGTAGGTAGTGAAATTATCAATACTATAAATATGTTTAATCCAGTGGTCATTCATTCCGATCATGATTATGTTCCGGAGTGTAAAAAATATTCATTGGAAATTATTATTAATTTTAAAAATTTTCACATATATAGACCACAGATACATGAAAACAATGGTGCGACTAAGTTAATGTATCCTAGTGAAGCAAGATTGAGAAATTTCACGTATTCATCTACGATGATATTAAATATGCATATAAAAATCATTCATCGTTATGGGGACAATTTAGAAATTGAACAAACATATCATAAAATGATACCAAAAGTACATATTGGTAAACTACCGATTATGTTGAGATCTAGTATTTGTGTTTTAACACAACATAATCATATAAATAATAAACTAACAGGTGAGTGTAGTTTAGATCCAGGTGGTTATTTTATTATAAGTGGTTCTGAAAAAACATGTTTGGGACAAGAACGTGCTGCTGAGAATATTGTATATTGTTTCAATATTAAAAAAAATAATAATAAATGGTCGCATATGGCAGAAATTAAGTCAGTTCCATCGTGGAAGTGTATATCTCCAAAACAAATTAATGTTATGATAGCCAATAAGGATAATGGATTTGGACATTCAATATATGTTCAAATTCCTAGAATTAAAAATCCAATACCATTATTTGTATTATTTCGTGCTCTTGGTATAAATTCTGATGAAGAAATATCTAGAAAAATTATTTTGAATATTAAAGAAAAAAAAATGAAAAAAATGTTATTTGCTTTAAAAGCATCTATAATTGAAGCAAGTGAATATACATCATATGATAACTCGTTAGAATTTATTATTTCAAATGCCATGTATACTCCTATAAATATGGATAAAGAAACAGGTATTCAAAAGAAAAAAGAATTTACTATTTCTGTAATAGAAAATGATTTATTTCCACATTGTAAAACAAAGCAAGAAAAAATTTATTTCCTAGGATATATGACTAATAAATTATTACGAACGAGTTTCGGTTGGAGAAAAGTAGATAACAGAGATTCTTATAAAAATAAAAGAATAGATTTGACAGGAACATTATTGAATAATTTATTCAGAAACTATTTCAATAAATTAGTAAAAGATATGCAAAAGCAAATTGTTCGTGAAATAAATAATGGTTCGTGGAAATCAACTAATGATTTTGAAAATATTATAAATCATACGAATATTTATAAAGTTGTAAAATCAACAACAATTGAAAATGGCATTAAAAGGGCATTGGCTACAGGAGATTTTGGTATTAAAAATACAAACTCAAATAAGGTGGGCGTTGCACAAGTATTGAATAGATTGACATATATTTCTAGTTTAAGTCATTTAAGAAGGATTAATACTCCAATTGATAAAAGTGGAAAACTAATTCCACCTAGAAAATTACATAATAGTGCGTGGGGATTTATATGTCAAGCAGAAACTCCAGAAGGTCAGAGTGTTGGCGTTGTTAAAAATATGAGTTATTTATCACATATAACTGTAAAATCGCATTCTGAGATATTATATGATATAATAGAACCACATATAATAAAAATAGACACATTAGAACCTGAGGAATTATTTGATAAGGTAAAAGTGTTTATAAATGGCAATTGGATAGGTATAAGTAATGAGCCGCAAAAATTATATTTATTTTTGAAAGATAAAAAATATAAAGGAATTATAAATATTTATACTAGCATTACTTTTGATTATACATCAAAAGAAATTAAAGTATGTAATGAGGCAGGAAGGCCAACAAGACCAGTATTTAAAGTAAAAAATAATAAATCATTATTTACTAGAGAAATTGGTGAAAAAATTGCGAATAAAGAATTAGTATGGCATGATATGTTATCTAATCATAATGTAGAGGAAAGTATAATTGAATATATTGATCCGTGGGAACAAAACGCATCATTGATTGCTATGAAAAAAGAAAAAATGATAAATTCATTACAAAATTTCACACATTGTGAAATTCATCCTAGCACTGTATTGGGAATTTTGGCATCTTGTATTCCTTTTCCTGAACATAATCAATCTCCTAGGGTTACATATCAATGTGCTCAGGGAAAACAAGCATTGGGTATGTTTGTTACTAATTATGAAAATAGAATGGATAAAACAGCATATGTCCAACATTATTCAATGAGACCATTGGTTGATACTAGGATTATGAATTTCTTAAATTTACATAAAGTTCCATCGGGTGAAATGGTAATTGTAGCTATTGCTAGTTATTCTGGTTATAATCAGGAAGATAGTATCATATTCAATCAAAATAGTATTGACAGAGGTTTATTTTCAGCAACTATTTATCATACTGAAAAAGATGAAGACAAACAGGTTCATGGAGATGAAGAAATAAGGTGTCAACCGGACCCTACTAAAACAAAAGGTATGAAGTTTGCGAATTACAACAAATTAAATAGTAAAGGTGTTATGCCTGAAAATTCACTCATTGAAAATAAAGATATCATCATAGGTAAGGTAGTTCCAATTAAAGAAGCTAGAAATGATCAAACAAAAACAATAAAATATAAAGATATGAGTAAAATAATTAGAACAAGTGAGGAATGTTATATAGATAAAAATTATATTAATAGGAATGGAGATGGTTATACATTTGCTAAGGTTAGAACAAGAGTTCATAGAATTCCTGTTATTGGAGATAAATTCTCTTCAAGGCATGGGCAAAAAGGTACAATTGGTGTAACACTACCAGCAGAATCAATGCCCCATACAAGAACAGGCCTTGTGCCCGATATTATTATAAACCCCCATGCAATTCCATCAAGGATGACAATTGGTCAATTAAAAGAAACATCATTGGGAAAAGTTTTATTAGAATTGGGTTTATTTGGCGATGGAACGAGTTTCGGTACTGGTGTAGATATGAATTTCATTTCAAAAGAATTGGCTAAAAACAATTACCATAAGTATGGTAATGAAATATTACAGAATGGTATGACAGGAGAAGTGATGGAAACTGATATATTTATGGGACCAGTATTTTATCAGAGATTGAAACATATGGTAAAAGATAAAGAACATAGTAGGTCAATAGGACCAATGGTATTATTAACAAGGCAACCAGCGGAAGGTAGATCAAGAGATGGTGGGTTGAGATTTGGAGAAATGGAACGAGATTGTATGATTAGTCATGGTGCCAGTCAATTTACAAAAGATAGAATTTATAATGTATCTGACAAATTTCAAGTATATGCCTGTAAAAAATGTGGATTATTTGCTATTTATAATGATAGTAAACATATACACAATTGTAAAACTTGTGGAAATAGATCGGATTTTATGTTATGTAAAATTCCATATGCTTGTAAATTATTATTTCAAGAATTGATTACCATGAATATAGCACCTAGAGTAATAGCTAATTAAATATAAATAATTTTAATTAAAACATTCCATTTTTTTGTTAAATTCAGATTGTAAATGTATAGGTATATGATTCATATCAATTAATATAGTATTCATATTGTAACGTTTTTGATATTCTGAATTTTCTGACAATTTTTGTTCAAATAATTCTTGATCATTCCAATATTTTAATGCTGTTTTTGGACCACATTTTGGAAATACAGAAGGTATACAATCGCTCTTATCGCCAGAAACAATTTTACAAAATAAATCTTGTTTTGGATTTCCAGATGAATTTTTAGATGTATTTACTTTCTTATATTTTAAAGTAAATAATTCAATATTTGGACATATGAGTTGTAAGTAATCTGTATCGCTCGTAATAATTTTTATATTAATATCGGGATATTTTTTGATTAAATATTTTGCTGTTAATGCTGCACAATCATCAGCCTCTAATTTACCATGTTTAAAAATTATATTCACACCAGCCTTTTTGAACAATTCTTCGTTTTTATATGCCATTTCGAAAAATGGACCACCCATAAAACTATCGTCATATACGCGGTTTTTTTTATAATCATTATAATATTCCATTCTCCAAATATTTTTTCGATGACAATCTTTTGCTACAATTATTGTAGGATTTATCATTTTTAGTTTTTTGGCCATTTCTTGTATTTTGGAAATAAATGTTTTTTTATATTTTTCAACGAAATCTTTATTATCATAGGGATTTGATATATCCTCGTCTTTTTTAGCACATTTAAACCAATTCATTATAGCATAATAGCGGTAAAAACAAAAATAACTTCCATCTATAATAATTACTTCTTTCATATTTATGTATTATAATACTATTATTTGAGTAAATCAATTTTTTAAAAATATTTAGAAAAAAACTTAGATAATTATATAATGAATTTAATTAGTGATTCCATATCAACTATATCTTCTAAAATGTATAGTGCTAAAAAAAGAATTGAAAAAATGAAATTACCAGTAAGGAAACGAGATTTTAAAGATAAATTTTCATATACCCAACGGTTAACAGAATCTTCAAAAATTATTGGAAAATATCCTGATAGAATACCTATTATTTGCGAAAGGATAGGTGATACGGTTCCCGATATTGATCGTAAAAAATATTTAGTTCCTGGTGATCTATCGATAGCTAATTTTATGTATGTAATACGAAAAAGAATTAAATTAAGTCCTGAAATAAGTATTTTTTTATTTGTAAATGAAAGTATGGTTCCATGTAGTGAATTAATGTCAAAGTGTTATGAAGAACATAAGGATCAAGATGGGTTTTTATATATCAAATATGGTGGAGAGAGTACATTTGGATAACAATAATTTAGGAAATTATTTTATGTATTATATTTATAAGCATGGTTGAAAAAAAACTAAATCAAATTTTAAAATCGTATAAATCCGTAGGCCCAACAAGTGATAATTCAAGTCGGTTGGTTAGATTAAAACAAATTCAAAAACGTGTTGGAACACCTAATGTTGGTAAAGTTAAAAATTATTTAGGACAAAAGGTAACTGGTAAACAAAAAAATGTAAATAGTGCTTCGGCATCCGAACGTTTATATTTTACTCGTTCATTTCCAAGAATGAGTTTAGTTAAACAATAAATTTATTTTAATATTTTCTATTATATTATTATAATGAAAAAATATATTGTAGAATTTTTGGGAACTATGTTTTTCCTTTTCGTGATTATGTCGGTTGGAAATCCTTTAGCAATTGGTCTCGCTTTGACAGCAGCAATCATGGTGGGTGGTAAAATTTCAGGTGGTAATTTCAATCCTGCTGTAAGTATTATGATGTATTCTGCTGGTAAATTATCCATGAAAGACTTAGCACCTTACATTATTGCACAAGTAGCTGGAGGTTTGGCTGCGTTGGAATTATCCAAACGTGTTCGTTTATAAATAATTTATATATAATATTATAATTATAATATATAAATGCCAAAACGAAGATCAAAAAAACGTTCCATGAAAGGTAATAAAAAAAAATGTAATTGTGATTGTCAAAAAGGGGGTGGTCCTAAGGAAGAGTGTGAAAATCAAGAAGGTATGGAATGGATAAATGATAAATGTATACCAAAGACCGAAGAAAAGAAACCGGAAGAAAAACCAGTAGAAGAAGAAAAGAAACCAGAAGAAAAACCAGTAGAAAAACCAGTAGAAAAACCAGTAGAAAAACCAGTAGAAAAACCAGAAGAAAAACCAGAAGAAAATGCGAACGATAATGCGGAACCAGTAAACACAGAAAAACTTATAAACTCAACTGAACATGAAAAGGAGGGTTGGTTATCACGTATTGGTGGTGGTTTAAGAAGTATAATTGGTGGTAAACGAAGAAAAAGACGTAGAAGATCGCGTAAAACTAAAAGAAAATCAAAGAAAAAAAAACGTTCGCGCAAAAGAAGAAAGACACGTAAAAGAAGAAAGACACATAAAAGAAGATAATTTAGCAATGATTTAGCAATTATTATACTATAATTATTAATCTAATAATAGTATATACATGAGTAAAATTGGTGGAGATAAAAAATCATTAATTGCGGCTTTAAAGAACGCCAGTAAAATGCTGAAAAAAAAAAGCAAGCACGATTATCAACAATTAACTACACAAAGTCCTAATTTAGTGTTGAATAGAGATCATCCTTTAATGACAAGACAACGAAATATAGTGCTGCCGAAAAAAAAATGGGGTATATTTGGTCGTGGAAGTACACGTAAAAGAAGAAGAAGAAGACGAACTCGTAAAAAATCTGGATGTAAAAAACGATGCTGTACAAAAAGTAAGAAAAAGAAACGTTCGCGTAAAAGAAAATCCAGTAAAAGAAAATCACCTAGAAGAAGAAAAAAGCGTAGAGTTAATATGAAAAAAAATCAACGCGGTGGAAATTTTAAAGGAATTATGCGTAGTATGGGATTAGGTGATGTAAGTGTGGGTGGTTCAGGATTAATGAATACAATTAAAGGGGGTTATCAAACATATATCGGTGGGAATGATACACCTTCCTCTGCGTCGCCAATTAATCAAAAATTAACTGGAAATATTAGCAGCAGTATGACGCCAGATGTTCCTAGTGAAATGATAAAGGCATCTAATAAATTACAATAATTATTATATAATTTTATTAATATATATTATATAATGAAATTAAGAAGTATTACCAATAAAATAGTATCTTTGTGTGTTCCAGCACAATTTTATTTAGCAATATCAGCCTTAAGTATAATAATGATTTTAACACAAAATTTAAATGGGAAAAAAAATTATTGTTTGGGGAATTTTAAAGCTCCTTGTGATAACAAAGCATCTGCTTTTGCTATGAAAATTTTGTATATTATAGTATGGACATTTATATTAGATTACTTGTGTCGCAAGGGTTATTCTAAAGTATCATGGTTATTGGTATTATTCCCATTTATTATGATGTTTGTATTAATTGGATCATTTATGTTAATGGCTATTCGTGGATAAATAAATATTTTAAATATAAATATTTATTTATAATTAAAAAAATATGCTAATGATATAATATACAATGGATTTTGAAAAAATATCATGGGATATAATTGATTTGTATTTTAAGGATAATCCGAGTGTTTTAGTAGATCACCATCTAAAATCATATAATGATTTTTTCGAAAAAGGTATATATAAGATTTTTAAAGAAAAAAATCCTATATCTTTTTTTAAAGATCAAAATAAAAAAACAAATAAATTCAAATATGAATGTAAAGTGTTTATGGGAGGATTAGATGGAACACGTATTTATATAGGAAAACCAGTAATATATGATAAAAATGGTGAAATTAATAGAAAACATTTTATGTATCCAAATGAAGCGCGTTTAAGAAATTTATCATATACAATGTCAATTCATTATGATGTGGATATTGAGTATGTGATAAGAACAAAGGGTCCTGGAGGAGAAGATTTAGAGACTAAGAAATTGGAAACATTGGAAAAAATATATTTAGGTAATTTTCCAATTATGTTAAGATCAAAGTTATGTTTATTAAATGGATTAACAAAAGATGTTAGGCATACTATGGGAGAATGTAGAAATGACTTAGGTGGGTATTTTATTATAGATGGTAAGGAAAAGGTGATAGTAAGTCAAGAAAGATTTGCGGATAATAATTTAATTGTAAAAGATAAATTTAATGATATGTATTCACACAGTGTTGATATTCGTTCCGTATCAGAAGATATTTCCAAACCAGTAAGGACATTATCTGTTAGAATGGTAACTGAAACACCATCATTAACAAATAATAATATAGTAGTAGTTATACCTAATGTTAGAAAACCCATTCCTTTATTTATACTTATGAGAGCATTAGGTGTATTATCAGATAAAGAAATCATAGAAACATGTATTTTGGATATGGAACGATATGATTATATGGTAGAACTGTTTAGACCTTGTATTCATGATGCGAGTATTCTTTTCACTCAAGTAGAAGCATTGAAATACATTGGAACACACACTAAAGGAAAAACAGTTAATCATGCGATGGAAATATTAATGAATTATTTATTACCGCATATTGGGGAATTAAATTTCAAACAAAAAGCATATTACATTGGTTATATGGTGAAAAAGTTGTTATTAGTTTATACAAAAAAAGAAAAACCAACCGATAGAGATAGTTATAGATACAAGAGATTAGAAACTTCAGGAATATTAATTAAAGATTTGTTTAAAGAATATTATAATTTACAGTTGAAAAATATATATTTAAAAATTGATAAAGAGCATTTTTATCATAGAGGAAATTATCAGGGGGAACATTTTATGGGATTAATACTTTATAATCGTGATTTAATTTTCAAAGATAAAATTGTTGAAACAGGATTTAAAACCGCATTTAAAGGTAATTGGGGCGCAACAGCACATACAAAAAGATTGGGTGCGTTACAAGATTTAAGTAGATTATCTTTTTTTTCTACTATTTGTCAATTAAGAAAAACAAATATTCCTATATCAGCAGATGGAGCTAAAATAGTATCACCTAGAAAAGTTCAGGGAACACAGTGGGGTAATTTTTGTCCAATACACTCTCCTGATGGTGGAAATGTAGGATTTCATAAACATTTAACAATATCAACAAAAATTACAACACATCATAGTGGATATCCATATATTACATTATTAAGGCAATTGGGTATGGAATTACTAGAAACGTGTACACCACAACATATAGAATTATCAGTAAAACTATTTGTTAATGGTGCTTGGGTTGGTATAACTAGAAATCCAAAAGAAATAATAGAAACATTAAAATTATACAGAAGAAATAACAAAATCAATATTTATACAAGTATATTATGGGATATTTCAAAAAAAGAAATTTGGATTAATACGGACGCAGGGCGTTTATGTCACCCTGTATATTATATGCATAATGGTAAAATTAGTTTTGAAAATACTGAATTATTAAATAAATTAAGAAATAAAACATTAACATGGAATGATTGTATTTATGGTTTGAATGAGCCTGGCGAACAAAATGATAATAGTATAAAATTAATAAAACAAATAAAAGGTAATAATTCTTGTATCATAGAATATATTGATTCTATGGAATCTGATGGGATTATTATGGCAAAATTCAATGATAAGTTAAAAGATTATACATCCAAAAATATTTCACATGCTGAAATTCACCCATCGTTTATTTTTAGTGTTATGGCAAATCAAGTAATTCATTTACAAAACAATCCATATCCTAGAAGTGCTTTTTCGTGTGGACAAGGAAAACAAGCAGTATCTATGTATTCGACAAATGTAATGAATAGAATAGATAAAAGTGGAATTGTCTTGAATTATGGTCAAAATCCATTAATCAAAAGTAGATATTTGAAATATATAACGAACGATGAACATGCGTATGGTGAAAATGCGATAGTTGCTATTATGTGTTATTCAGGTTATAATACAGAAGATGCTGTTATAATAAACGAAGGATTTTTAAAACGAGGAGGATATAGAACAACATATTATAATATGTATGAAGAAACAGAAAAAGAAGAAACCGTTGGTGATGTAACAATTTCAAATAATTTTGTTTATATTGATAGTGACAAAGTAATTGGATTAAAACCGGGTTGTAATTATAGTTATCTGGATAAAGAAACGGGAATAATTAAAGAAAATACTGAAATTGATGATAAAACAATAATAATAGGTAAAGTATCTGTAAATTCAGAAAATCCTGGCGAAATGATTGACAGTTCAAAAAAACCTAAAAAGGGTCAAAAAGGTTTTATTGATAAATCATTTATAACAACAAATTCATTTGGTAAAAAAATTGCAAAAATAAGAGTTCGTGATGAACGAATTCCAGCAATTGGAGATAAATTTTGTTCAAGAGCAGGACAAAAAGGAACTGTAGGTATTGTAATGAAAGAATGTGATATGCCTATAACAAAGGAAGGTCTAATACCAGATATTATAGTAAACCCTCATGCAATGCCATCAAGGATGACAATTGGACATCTTGTGGAATCTCAGCAGGCAAAAGTATGTGCTTTATATGGTGCTTATGGTGATTGTACTCCATTTATTAATGTAGGTCCAAAAGATAAAGAATATGGTGAAATGTTAGTGAAACAAGGGTTTCATTCGTCTGGAACCGAATTTTTAATGAATGGTATGACGGGGGAACAAATGGAAACAAGTATTTATATAGGACCAACTTATTATTTGAGATTAAAACATATGGTCAAGGACAAAATAAATCATAGGTCAAGAGGCCCTAGAAATCAATTAACTAGACAAACAGTAGGTGGTCGTGCGAATGATGGTGGATTGCGCATAGGAGAGATGGATCGAGATTGTTTAATAGCTCATGGAATGTCGCATTTTATAAAAGACTCTATGTTAGAAAGAGGAGACAAATATTATATGGCAATATGCAATAAATCTGGTTGCGTTTCAATATATAATAAAAGTAAAAATATTTTTATTAGTCCAATGATAGATGGTCCTATAAAATTTGTTGATGTATCAAAATATGAAGCAAATATTGTTAATATAAGTAAATTTGGTCGGGATTTTAGTATTGTAAAAGTGCCATATGCGTTTAAATTATTAATACAAGAATTACAAGCAATGAATGTTCATATGCGTATAGTTACTGATAAAAATGTGGATCAATTGTTATCAATTAAAGGTGGTGATGATATTAAAACGTTAACAGGTTTAGACAGTTACGACGATATAGTTGCTGTGATAAACAAAATAAAAACTGAAACTATGAATGAGAATGTTACAGAAAAAGATAAATTACGTAAAGAATTTACGCCAATAGAAGCAGCGAAAGTTCATTTATTAAATGAAGGAGATCATATGATATGGGATAAAGATACATTAGTAGGTAGACGATGGATTATTAAAAGTATAGATGATGAAGCAAATACGGTTACATTAGAAACAAATAATTTAGTTGGTTTAACTTCTAATTTTATGACAGTGGATGCAAGTGAATTAAAACATGGAACACAAAATGATTTTGCTTCAGAATTATTAAATGATGACGGATGGGGTTATAATATTCAACAAAATAATACATTGAATAATGAACCACTATATGATGCTTGGGGGAATGTAGCAAACCAACAAATGCTACCTGTTAATATAGATGTTGATAATTATGAAGAAACACCACCATCTATATCAATGTCACCAGTTACACCCAGTCCTAATAATTCGGTCAATGAACCACGAACACCTAGTTATGATCCAAATATTCCACCATCAAGTCCTAAATCGCCTAGTTATAGTCCAAATAATCCACCACAGGAGAAAACTAAAACAATAGCAGAAGAAAAAAAAGAACAAGATAAAGAAGAAATGCCTTTATTAAATGCTGTAGAAGATAAAAAAGGTGATGATGGTGAAGATGAAGATGAATTAGGAGTTTTCCAAAGCGGTTCAATTAAAAAAATTAATTAAATTGAAAAATAATATAAATTTATAAATAATTATAATATAATGTCAAACTCAGCCAATAGTACGATTGTATCTAAAATATTTCGATCAAGAAAAAATATTTTAGATTTATTAAAACTTCGTGGATTTAATACCACAGATTACGAAAACTTTAGCATTAATTATATCCATGTATTATTTAAAAATGAACAATTGGATATGTTATTAACAAATGATGAAACAAATAAGAAAATATATGTTAAATATCATTTAGGAACAAAATTGAGACCAAATCACGTATATGATATTATAGATGATTTATATCATAATGAGGAAGTTTTAGAAGGAGAAGATGAATTTATCATTATTACAAAAGAAAATCCAAATGATACATTGACAAAATTAATGGAAAGTGTTTATTCACAAGATGATATATATTTTAATGTTTATCAACTTCATAAATATTTGTTTAATATTTTAGATCATACATTAGTTCCACCACATAGAATATGTTCAGATGAAGAAAAACAAAAGTTGATTAAAAAATATAATATATTGAATGAAAAACAATTTCCAGAAATAGGTAGATTTGATCCTGTAGCACAAGCAATAGGATTAAGACCGAACCAATTATGTGAAATTACAAGATCTACTAGAACATCTATCACGACAAAATATTATAGATTATGTTATTAATTTATTTGATTATTATATATGGCTTGCTATGAACAATATAAACCAAATGAAAAAACAATAAATTTCTGCAAAGATGAAGAGAGATTATATCAAGTAGCTGACGCAAAAATAAATACTTTTGAAAGATCTTTTACTGATTATATTAAAGAAATTCATAAAAACCCACAAAATATCGAAGCAATTAAATCCACATATACACTTGCTGAAAACGATCTTAATGGACATATAAATAATTACAAAAATTTAGGAACAACAATAAAAGCACATATAAAAAGTAAAAAATCATCAATGCAAAGTAATGACGCAAAATTTGATTTTGTTCAACGTGAAATATCACAAAAAAAAAACCAATATAATAAAGATTATCATTCATATGATGCTTCTACAACATTAAAAAACGATATCCATAAATCCAAACGTTATACTTTTTTTAATTTAGGATATTATTCCATTGGAACAGGATTATTAATATATTTTTTATACAAACAAATAAAGAATTAATAAAATACATTTTCTATCTTTATTCTATATAAAATGTTTTTACGCGATTCAAATAGTAAAGAAAAATCGTTAAATCAGGGTAATAAAATTAAAAAGTTTTTTAAGGATATGAATAGATTAGTAAGTAGAAGTCGTATAAGAGAAGGTTTTGATAGTGGACCAGACGACAATGATAATTGGTATAATGAGAATGTTTCTCCAATACAAGAAACTGTAGATGGTACACCCAGTGGAAGTATTCAAGATAGAACCAAATCGTTTAATGACTTATTAAAAACTTATATAGATAAATCTACGGAATATTATCAAAAACAAGGAGCGTCAGCCGGTAAAGAAGCTGGTGTATATAAATTAAGTAAATTAGTAAATGGAAATGCTGAATATTATTTAGTGAATAATTTAGGTATTGTTAGAAAAATAAAATATTATAAAACGGATACAGACACAAGCAATTTTTGGAATCCTAAAAACGCTAGTAATAATGATAGTCTTTTTCCACATATATCGTGTGCGATTAATGCCGGGACTAAAGAAATAACACCAGAAGAGTTAGAAAGTATGAATTATGATGCAAAATATGATATAGGTAAACATGAACCTTGTTTTGATAAAGTAGATATAGTAATTTCTGACGAAGGTAATGCAGAAAATGTATACTATATAACAGATACCGGAAAAAAAAGAAGATTAGATACCAAATTATATAGTGATACACCGCATGATAATCATAGTTGTAAAGTAAAAAATGATGGTCTTGTTAAATATAATTCACAAACAATAGATAAAATAGCTGATGGTGGAGATATAACAAGTGTTGGTGTTGAATGTAAATCAGGTAACACAGGAAATGACATAGGTTCTGAAATTAATCAATTAAACGCAGATTTAATAAAAAATATAACCAATACAAAAGAAGCGGTAGATAGTACTAGAGTTAACACAAAAAAAGTTGAAACACAAAATGTAAGCGCACGTGGGTCATTAAATACAAGTCATACAAAGTTAGTTGCTGAAAAGAAAAGATTAGCGGATTTACAAGGAAATACTTTAGCTTTAAAAAGAAGTTTTGAAGATTCAGTAAAAGATGCAAATGTTTTGAAAATACATTTTGCTTTATGGGTGTTTGCTTTTATTTTGACATGTGTTTTAATTTATTTAGATTATGATTCAACATATGTTCTCATAGCTGCTTTAGGTGTTATAGGTATTAGTTTTACAGTTTTTATAATTCAACAAATTAAAAAAATAAAGAAAAAACTAGCGGAGGCATTATATAAAAGAAAACAAATAAAACCTACTACAGGTTCGAAAAAAGACAATGATAGTAGATGGGGAAGTGGGGCAAAAGTCACATTTAACATAAAGACGAATGCTTCAAACAGTGCTGTTCAAGAAGTATAAATTTTTATCTTTTATTTATATATATTTAATTATGGATATAAATAAATTAGTAAAAGACATAACAAATGTATTTAATGGAAATACACATTCAATAAAAAGAAAGAAATATGATGATGATTTGAGCGACGGTATTAAGTATTTAAGCAATAAAGATAAAAGATTAAAACATTTAGAAAACCGCATTCAAATGGTTTCGGGAAACAATGTTGAAGGAATGGAAAATATTGATTATATGGATAAGGGTCATAGCAGAGTTAAAATGTTAAATGACGCAGACAAACAATTTTTCAAGGATCAAGAAGAAGATTATAGTGGAAATTTAACTGAATATAATAAAGCTATGACAACGTTTATGAATAAACATACAAAAGTTATAGATCAAGTAAAAGGATGTACAGAAGTTTGTGGTGATATTAGGGACACAGATGAAATGAACGCTTGTAAAGTAGGTTGTAAATTAAGATCTCCAATATTAGATGGAAATATTGTGAAATGTGAAGATAAATATAATAATCAGAATTTACTTGGCCCTTGTAATATAGCTTATAGCTGGAAAGACGCCAATGGAGATTCCATTGAAAATGATTTAACATCAACATATGCGATATTAAAAACACAAAATACGAATTTAAAAAATATAGCAACAAAAATATTTAATCAAACAAGTAAGATGCGAAAAACAAATAATAGTTTAATTCAAAAAATATATAATTCTGAAGCTGCCATGGGTAGAGGTCCAGATAAATCAATTAATTCAAACGCCGGTGGTAATATATATCAAGGCAAGGGTAAAATGAAAGAATTTGAAAATATTAAAGCAAAATTAAAACCGGGTTCAAATCCAAAAATTAGTCTAACACCAGCACAAACGCTTTTACGCATAATGGAAAAAGATAGTATAGTACGTTTAGAAGCAAACACAATGAGGACATATTTGTGGGTAGCAGGAACAATTGGAATAGTTGGAGGAACAATTTATTACATTAATAAAAATAGTGATTAATATATATTTTTTTATGACTAAATAATATATATGAGTGATAACGCTGAAGGAAGACAAGAAGAATTAAACAAACAACATGAAAGTATTATAACCCAACTTAATACATTAAAACAGATTGAAGACCATATGTATGCGAATATACAATCAATGAACGCCGATACTGGTGATAATACAGATAAAGTTAATACATTAAAAGAGAAAATAAAAAAATTAGTCGATGTTAGAAAAGGATTGTTTAGCCAATTAAATAATATGTATTCTTATGAACAAAAAATATTAGAAAAAAATAGA